>Ga0364900_10035_pt1 | contig 48822 bp, 39 predicted proteins | sample ExccelJu500002D3_FD_206974 | JGI IMG/M metagenome (GOLD analysis project Ga0364900, IMG submission 206974) | Enriched cells from Trout Bog Lake Hypolimnion, Wisconsin, USA - BchlTB.July09.5000.02.D3 | ecosystem: Environmental > Aquatic > Freshwater > Lake > Hypolimnion/Profundal zone | place: USA...
TTTTAACCGATTACAATGGATGTATTGATACCATTATTGCTCTAGATCTTATCTATGTAAAAAACACCATAGGTATTGCCAATGTATTTAAATCTGAACATTATCAAGTAAAACCTAATCCATTCCAAGACGAACTTTTTCTGCAATCAACTGACAATTCTGATTTCCCCGTAGATTATACCCTATTATCTATGCAAGGTTTACCATTGTTAATCGGCACTTTACATCAGCCAGGTTTAATTTTAACTGATAAAATTCCAATGGGCATTTATTTCATTCGACTCTCCCATGAAAGCCCCTCAGGCACAATTACAGAGACCATTAAACTTGTCAAGCAATGAATACAAAATGGAATTTCAGCGTTCTCGTTGGAGCATTTTCAATCCTATTTATCTCTTGCGATACCCGAGCCGATTTTAACAAGGACAATGACCAGCCTCCAGTGATTCAGATTCGTCACGACGATATCAACTTTCAACCTTTGCAATCCTTTTCAAACCAAATTTATGATTCAATGAAATTGAGTCAATTTCATTATCCTATTGAATTGATTGCAAATACCACCCTGGCCAATGCAGGTTTTCAATTCAACTTTAATTTGATAGGAAAAGCCTCCTTAAATTTAATCACCAATCAATATTATCCCAATTCGGCAACTAGGTATTATTATTTTCAGCCCAATGGCACAGGTTTGAAAACAGTCAACTTTCAGGTTTTAGATGCCTATAATCTTCAAAGTACAGCTACCCTTCAGTTATTGGTTTTTAATAATTTGGCCCCAATTGCAAATTTCATTGCATCCCAGACAGGTCAGTTAAATCCACTCCAATTTCAAATAGACGCATCTTCATCTTATGACCGTGATGCCAAATACGGTGGAGCAATTAGTACTTATGAATTTACCATAACCCCCAACTATAGAGTTACCACCAATCAGCCCGTTATCAATTATATATTCCCAAAGGTGGGCAATTATCAAATCGCTTTAAGGGTACAAGACAATGACAGCGTCTGGTCTGCTTCCAAGGTGGCATGGGTGAATGTGCAGTAAAATGAATATTTTTTTGTACGGAAATTTCCCGTACATTTGTATAATTAAATGAATTGCGATGAAAAATTCCTCCAAAACTAGATTTGATACCAGATTGCCTATCGAACAAAAGCATTTGTTTGAATATGCCGCTACTTTAGGTGGATTTCGGACGCTAACTGAATTTATTTTGTTCGCAGCACAAGAACAAGCCAAGCAAATTGTGGAGAAGCATAATACTATTTTGGCCTCTCAAAAAGACAATGCCATTTTTTTTGATGCCTTGATTTCTCCACCCAAGCCAAATACCAGGTTGAAAAAAGCTGTTAGTCGTTACAAAAAGGAGTTTCAGCTTAAATGATAGTTTCCTTAAACGCTTCTCATAAGAAGGGCAAGTTCAATTGTGGTAAATCTATGTTGGACAATTACCTGCATAATCAAGCCAAGCAGGATGTTAAAAGAAAATTAGCGGGATGTTTTGTTTTGGCTGATAATGAAAATATTGTACAGGGGTACTATACTCTATCCAGTTCTTCTGTAGACCGTAGTTTATTGCCGTTTGAGATCATCAAAAAGCTACCTGTTTCATATTTTAACCTGCCCTGTACTTTGCTAGGCCGATTGGCTGTTGATTTGAATTTTAAGGGAAGAGGATTTGGAGAATTACTTTTGGTTGATGCCTTAAGACGGAGTTATATCACTTCTCTGAATAATATTGGGTCAATGGCAGTTATTGTAGATCCATTGGGTGAAGATGCCGAATTGTTCTATAAAAAGTTTGGGTTTATCTATTTGCCCAATAGCGGTAAAATGTTTTTGCCTATGATTACGGTAGGGGAGTTATTTAAATAATGGATAAATGCTTAGAAATTTATTACCCAGTTTTAATTTATCACCTTGATCTATGCTCCCTCACCACGGCCTCGTCTTAAGATCCATCAAATACAGCGACAATAGTTTAATTGTAACTGTGTTTACCGAAAATGAAGGCTTGCATTCGTACATGGTAAGAGGCGTGCACAGCAAAACCTCCAAAACACGCACCAATTACTTCCATCCCCTCACACTCATTGAATATACCGCTACCGTCAGCAACAAAGCAAGGCTAGAAACCATCAAAGAAATCATCCATGCCCATTGCTTCACCCTAGAATTCAACCCGGTTAAAAATGCCATCGCACTTTTCTTGGCCGAGGTATTGGCTAAGACTTTAAAAGGCACAGAGCCCTATCCCGAATTGTTTCAGTTTTTAGAATATTCATTCACAACTTTCGAGCAACAGCAAAACCACCTCGCAAATTTCCACCTCATCTTCTTGGTGCAGTTTTCTAAATACCTGGGTTGTATTCCACACAACAACCAAAATGAAGACAATATCTATTTTGGAATTGCCGAAGGCGAGTTCCTATCCTTTCGACCGAACCATGCCCATTATTTAGAGCCAGGCCCAAGCCTCCGCATGCAACAGCTGCTGAACACCACTTATGAAACATCCGAAAGCTTATTGTTGAATGTCACCTATCGCCGCGAATTATTAGCTGCTTTGGTGGCCTATTACCAATACCACCATTTAATAGACAGTCCTTTTACTTCGATTTCTGTTTTGGAGCAGTTATAGGTGCTCCCTCATTAGAAATTTGTCCTGCAATGTATTGCACAATGGGTATAAAGCAGGTCGCTTTAATTTTCTTAGGCTCATTCATTGCCCCTGAAAATTCCTTGGCAGCAATTCCTCCAGCAATTAACTTGCCTGTATAATCAATTATCGAATAATGAATGGTCGCTTTCCTGTCAGCTGTACCTCCAGCCATTGCCTTACTCCTGTTCTCCATCTCGTATTTTAAATCCAGTTCATTGATAAATACAAAATAATTGATGCCATATTTCCGGTGTAAATCACCTAGCAATTTAGGGTTCAAAACCTTTGTATTCATATACCTTTTCTGGTCATTAGTTGTCACCACCAATTGACCATCCTGAATTGTCCCAGCAGTTTTCTTTTTGTCTTTTTCCGAACTGTTCTTATCAGTAAATTTTCTAGCCTCAATGGCATTGTTTTTCTTATTGGCATCAGTTCCTCCTTCAGGCAAAGGCACAAAATCATACCCAATAGATTCGTAAACCATTCTAATGTCAGCATGAGTCTGAGCGGTATCTCTCAATAATGACATCACCTTAAATCTTTTTTTCAATTCAGCCACCAGCAATAAATCAAGTGCATTCCTAAAATCTGCCCTAATTTCCTCAAAGCTCATTTGGGTCTCCGCATTGATACGTTGGTCAATTTCAGAGATGTACAACTTAGGTTCAAATGGAATAACCATCACTTGAAAGTTAGGCCGTTCAGCAGGCAAACCCGGAAGCGTTTTCTTATCATCCAAAAAGGTATTGGATTGGGCCGAAACTTTCAAAGCAATCATATTGGTGGCAAGCAAACAAATCAGTGCCAGCCAATAGCTTTTCTGCAAACTATTTAGTTTAACCCAATTCATCATTTGTGAAACAATTTGATAACATCATGCCCATTCACATACAACATTGCTGCCAATAATAAAATCATTCCAGCATACTGAGCATACTCCATAACCTTTTCATGGGGTTTGCGGCCAGTAATTACTTCATACAACAAGAACATCACATGTCCACCGTCCAATGCCGGAATAGGCAGAATATTCATAATAGCCAACATCAAAGATAAAAACCCAGTAAAGTTCCAAAAACGTTCCCAGTCCCAAACTGGAGCATACATTTTGCCAATGCCAATAAATCCAACCAATGATTTGTGCGCATCCTTCACCGTAAATAAAACACGCATATTTCCAATGTATTCTCCCATCTTATCAACTGAACGGTGAACCCCTGCCGGAATACTTTCAAAAAAACCATACTTCACTTGTTTGATGTCAAAGTATTTGGTCATATCACTCTTAGGCCCAAAACCAATGGTGCCTTCATTGCTTACCAAGGCATGCAATACCAATGTATCTTTGTTCCTTAAAACCTTTAAAGCCAAATCAGCTCCCTTGTGGCTCTGAATTTGCTCACGTACCTGTTGAAAAAAGCGCGTTTCCTTTTCCCCTACGCCAATGATTTGATCTCCTTTGCGCAAGCCAGCCTTTTCAGCTCCCTTTCCAGGTAAAACTGTATCTACATCACACGGAAAACCAACATCAAACAAAAAGCTTTGGGTTTTAACCATCTTGCCATAGATTGCAGGATTAATTTTCACTTCTGTAATTTTGCCGTCCCGTTCCACTTCAATAGTGGTAGCCTTGTTAAACAAAATTGCCCCAGGCAACTTGTGAAAATCCTCTACCTCTTTGTGGTCAACAGTCAAGATTTTATCCCCGTCCATTAATCCTATCTCCTTGCCTAAAGAATCACAAGCAATACCATATTTCACATTCTTAGTTGGCAGGTATTTATCACCCCAAATAAATAATACAAAGGCATAAATCAACATACCCAGCAATACATTCACAATCACCCCACCGCACATAATAATCAAACGTTGCCAAGCTGGCTTAGCCCTAAATTCCCAAGGTTGAGCGGGCTGTTTCATTTGCTCCTTATCCATTGATTCATCAATCATCCCAGCAATCTTCACATAGCCACCCAAAGGCAACCAGCCAATGCCGTATTCAGTTTCACCTTTTTTCACCTTAAAAATTGAAAACCAAGGATCAAAGAATAGGTAAAACTTTTCAATCCTTGTCTTAAACAAGCGAGCCGGAATAAAATGTCCCAACTCATGTAAGATGATTAAAATAGATAAACTCAATATAAACTGTATGGCCTGTATCATATTCAAAAAGTTGTTAAATCGTTGTCAAAAGTGAAGTCGCAAAGTTACGGCTTTCTTGGTCAGTATTTACATAGTCCTCGTATGAGGGTTGAGCCACCCAGCTCACCTTTGCAAGGCAATTCTCAATCACATCTGCTATGGCCAAAAAGCCAATTTCATCTCTCAAAAATGCTGCCACAGCCACTTCATTTGCAGCATTAATAATACAAGCCGCATTGCCACCTTTAGCCATAGCTTCGTAGGCCAAATCTAAGCACCTAAAAGTTTTTCGGTCCGGTTGTTCAAAACTCAGGTTAGGGTAATCTAAAAAATTAAACCTTTTAAAATCAGATTTCAACCGCTCAGGATAACCCATTGCATATTGAATCGGCAACTTCATATCAGGCAATCCCATTTGGGCTTTCATAGACCCATCAGTAAACTGAACAACAGAATGAATAATCGATTGAGGATGCACAATCACATCAATCTGTTCATCTCTCAAACCAAAAAGCCATTTAGCTTCAATTACTTCCAACCCTTTGTTCATCAAAGTTGCCGAGTCAATGGTGATTTTGGCGCCCATTGTCCAGTTCGGATGCTTCAACGCCTGCGCCTTGGTAACCTGTTGCAAAAAAGTCCTATCCTTTCCCCTGAAAGGCCCTCCAGATGCCGTTAAATAAATCTTCTCAATCGGATTGCCAAACTCACCCGCTAGGCATTGAAAAATAGCAGAGTGTTCAGAGTCCACAGGGTAAATGGCCACTCGTTTCTCACGCGCTGCTTTGGTCACTAAATCACCAGCAACTACCAATGTTTCCTTATTTGCCAAGCAAATGGTCTTGCCCGCTTCAATAGCACTCAGGGTAGAAGCCAAACCAGCATAACCAACAATAGCGGTTAATACCAAATCAACAGTATCCATTTGTACCACCTGTTTTAAGGCCTCTGCACCAGCATACACCTTAATACCCTTGTCCCATAAGGCAGATTTTACAGCCTCAAGTTTGTCTGCAGCACCAACCACAACAGCATTGGGTTTAAACTCTAGGGCTTGTTTAATCAATAAGTCAGTATTTCCATTGGCAGACAATACCTCTACCTCAAAATGGTCAGGGTTAGCCCTAACTACCTCCAAGGCTTGGTTGCCAATCGAACCAGTAGCGCCTAAAATGGCAATCCTTTTTTTTTCTTCCATTAGAAAAGCATATAGTCTTGAGGATCAATAGGAATACCATTGTACCATAGCTCAAAATGCAAATGAGGCCCGGTGCTTTGTTCTCCAGAGTTACCCACAATACCCACCACCTCACCCGCCTTCACAAAATTCCCAGGTTTTTTCATCAGTGTCGAACAATGTTTATAAACCGAAACAATATTGTTGCTGTGCTGTATTTCAAGGGTATAGCCGGTTTCAATCGTCCAAGCCGCCGAAATAACTGTCCCATCCAAAGTAGCCTTAATCGCCTCATTTTCTTTCGAAACAATATCTACACCAAAATGCTCTGCAGAACTTTTAAAAGAATTACTAACTGTACCCTTCAATGGGCAGAAAAAAAAGAAGCTAGAAATGCCCGAATTCGCCGACTTATGCTCCCCTCCTGATAGTCCTGTGGATTCTTGACTTTCCACCTCCACCCTCAACATCGAATCCTGTTTGTTAGGCTTGTTAGAATTGATTAACTCTTTGTATTTCAGATTGTTAACAGGTTTTTTGCTCTCTACGCTGTCTGCCGGTAACTTCCCGTCAATAACATTCTTAAGGTTTTCCATGTACAAACTCTTCAGGCTGAGTTCAGTTTCCATAGAATCACATTTTGCTGCCAACTCAATGACCGATCTGCGCATTTTTACATCTGCATAGCCTGGTATGTACTCGCGCAGAGGAGTAAAAGCAATCACACTGATAACCAATATGATAAACAGAAGAAATACAGAACCAATCAAGATAAAGAGCGAAAGCGGCTTTAATTTGAGCACGAATTTCTCCTCAAACGAAGAATCGTTTAAGATAACCAAACGGTAGCGGTCACGCAATTGTTCGGATAAAGTTCTTTTTTGGAGAGGTTCGTCAGACATCTGAACAGCAAATATACCTACTTCCACGAAAAATGTAATAAATTTGAGGTTTTTGCGTTAAAAGCCTGTCCAAATACTCTAAAAGGAACCGTGAACTTACAGCGTACCTCAAAAATAGCCCGCCTTTGTCTCCTTTTGGTGGCTGTTTTCGCTATTTCGGCCTGTTCCAATAAAAAAAGCACTTGGGTTACCCGCACTTTCCACAATACCACATCTAGGTTCAATGCCTATTACTACGCGCGCATTAGCCTAAATGAAACCAAGGATAAATTAATTGTACAACACAAAGAAGACTATACCAAATTCATTCCCATTTTCGTTTATCCTACCCCTGAAGAAGCCAAAGGGTTATTCGCAGAAATGGATAAAAACATTAAACGCCTTAGCCGTGATATCCATTACCATACCATAACTAAAAGTAAAAAAGAAATACCCGGGGCCTGTAAATGGATTGACCACTGCTATGTACTCATGGGTAAATCACATTTTTACAAACGCGACTTCTTTGCTGCCTTAGAATCATTCGACTATGTTTCACGCACCTATAAAAAATCCCCATCGCGCTTTATCGGCATGATGTGGATGATCAGAACCTATGATGAAATGGGAAGTGTCGAAGAGGCCGCAGCTTTGATAGACTTATTGTCTGCTGAAAAAAGCTTTCCTGATGAATACAAAGCTGAGTTTGCCGCCATAGAAGCCACACATTTTATAGAAATAGGTAACTATCAAGGAGCCATACTTCCGCTTGAAAAATGTATTGCCTTAAGTAAGAGCAACAAATACTTCCTGCGGTACTTTTTAGACTATGGTAAGCCGCTCGAAGACCAGATGACCCATCGCTACAGCGAATTATTGCGTGGAAGATGTCTTTTTCTCGAAGCGCAAATCGAAGAACGACTCAATAAACCCAAGAAAGCCGCTGCTTTGTACGGAGATGTAATTGCCCTCAATCCCACCGACGAATTAACCTTTAATGCGCAGATGAACCGCGTAAACTGTTATGATCCAGCTTCACCCTTGGCAGAGGACATGAAAAGGGAGTTGTTGCGCATGGCCAAAGACAGGCATTATGGTGACAGACTCGACCAAATCTATTATGCGCTCAGCATTATGGCCCAGAAAGAAAACAATATTCCTCAGTGCTTGGCATACCTCAATCTATCGGTCCGCAAAAGTCAACTCAATAAATTGCAAAAGGCCCGTTCCTATTTAAAGATGGCAGATATCCATTATGATCAAACAGAATACAAACCTGCCCAATCTTATTATGACAGTACCATCGGTTTGGTAAAGCCCGATTTCCCAAATTATGAATTTATCAATACCAAAAAGAAAACCTTAACTGATTTGGTTCGTTACCTCAATACCATTTCTTGTGAAGACAGTTTACAAGCTTTGGCAAAGTTAAGTGATGCAGAGCGCAATGCACGCATCGAAAAAGTAATTGCAGATGAAGACATAGCTGAGAAGAAAGCAGAAGAAGTTCGTCAGGCGAATTTCTTGCAAGCACAAAACGTAACCAATGTAATGGGTGGAAATGCTGCTCAATCCGCAGGCGGTGCCAATGCTCCCAATAATGGGCAATGGTACTTTTGGAACTCAAACACCATTGCATCAGGGGTTAAAGACTTTCAAAAAAGATTTGGAGATCGAAAGCTAGAGGACAATTGGCGAAGGTCCGTCAAAGAAATAGTGATAGAAGACCCCTCCACAGCAGCAAATCCTTCTCAAGCCGCCGAGGCTGCAGCTGATAGTATTGCTAAGAAAGTTGCCGCTGCTAAGGCAAAGTCGAAGAAGAATCCCAAAGTGTACTTGGCCAATATTCCGTTAACTCCTGAAGCCATAGCCAAGTCTAATGATAAGATAATAGATGCATACTACAATTTAGGCTCTATTTACAGAGAAAAGCTAGACAATAACCAACGTGCAGCCGATGCCTTTGAAACCTTACTCAACCGTTATCCAGAAAATAAATTTACCGTCATTACCTATTACCAACTATACCGACTGTATATTGCAATGAATAAACCAGCAAAGGCAGATGTCAATAAAAATGTCATTTTGTCAAGGTACCCTGAAACCGAGTATGCTAAAATTATAAAGGATCCAGGTTATAACAGCAATAAACAAAGCAGTCTCAGTGAGGCCGAAAAAGTATATGCACAAGTTTATCAATTGTACCGTGATAGCAATTATATAGGAGTGTTAGAAAAGTGCAAAGAAGCTGATACCACACTCGGAAAGTCTCCTTTGTTATCGCGCTTCGATTTACTCAAGGCCCTTGCCATAGGTCATACACAAGGAGTAGACGAATTCGAAGTTGCCTTGACCCGGATTGTAATTAAATATCCCAAAGAACCCGTTCGTGACAAGGCTCAAGAATACTTAGACCATATCAAACGACTAAAATCAGGAAATAAAGCAGTTTTGAAAAAGGATACCACAACTCCACCAACACCTTATGTCTACGCAAAAGATGCCAATTTCTATTGGGTATTGTATTACGATGGTCCATTGGATGCGAACAAATACAAAGGCCTGGTAGCAAGTGTCAATGATGAATTTTATAGCAACGATAACTTGACAGTAGAAAGTTTAATGTTAGATGCCAACCATGCCATGATAATTGTAAAATCATTTCAAGGAAATGAAAAAGCGATGACTTACCATGGCATCTTGACCAATGATAAGAAATCCATTTATGAGTCCTTGCATCCAGACAAGCTCAAGACATTTGTGATTTCTTCAGATAACTTTCCTTTGTTTTATAAAGCCAAGAATATCACTGAATACCTAAAGTTTTTTGAAACGAATATGTTACCAGCAAAACCAAATTAAACCTATCCCTCTACAATTCTTTTCAGCTTTTTGGTCAAGCTTTTTTGTTTACCATCCAAAACATTAAAAAAGGCACCTTCAAATTTTTCAATTGCTACAGCCGACTTCTTCAAAACTTGTTCTCCAAAGCTAGTCATCTGAATGCAAATGGCACGCTTGTCGTTTTTGTCCGAAGTTCTTTTTACCAGTTTTTTAACCTCCAAAGAACGCACCACTTTAGAGGTCATCATTTTATCAATGCCCACATAATTTGCCAATGTAATTTGGGTAATGGGTTTTTTATTCTCATTTAGGTCATGAATCCCACAAAGTAAGATGTATTGTACATGAGTTAAATCTTGTTGGGCAAGACATTGATTCATTTCCCTTTGCCATTTGTTAGAGGCAAGCCATAATGAAAGACCAGTATTCAAATCTTTGTGTAACAATGCAGAACTCATAAAAGCAATTAAAACAGGTAAATATATAGGCAATTAAAATGCCGTTAGTCAGTCAGAAAATGAAAACAAGCTAATCAAGGATGGATTGAAAACTCATGGGTAATCTCAGCACCAGCTGCTCTTAAAGTTGCAGCTACTGAACAATATTTATCCATAGACAATCCAATTGCACGCTCCGCTTTATCATGCTCAATTGGCCCAAACAATTTAAAATGCGCATGTACTTTTTTCCATAAAGAGGGCTCTTTGCCGGGCTCTCTTTCGCCATCAATGCTGATTTGAATATCCTTCAAATCTTGTTTTTGTTTCTTCAAAATCATTATCACATCTATCGCGCTGCAGGCGCCCATCGCCATCAATAAACTTTGCATCGGGCTAACTCCGGCGTCATGCCCTCCAATTGCCAAAGAACCATCAAATACCAATGTCTTTCCGTTTTCAGCTTTTGCCTCCATTTTAAAAGAATCATCCGTTCTTTTTAATTCAACCCGCATAACAAGTAAATTTAAAGTTCAAACACAAAGGTACAGAAAATTTCATAAATTTAATACCATGAACAAGGTTGGTAAAAGGGTTTACTTCTTGATTTTCTTCGCATTGATTCAAACCTTGCTTGGATTTTCCAATGGATTCGATTCAATAAAGGTCAAATTAAATCAAATGCCAGACGATACCAGCAAAGTTCTAACCCTGATAGATGTTTGCGGTCAATACATCAATTCGGGTGAAAATTTGACCGCAATTAAATTAGCCAACCAAGCTTTAGAATTGTCTGGTAAAATCCCCTATCAAAAAGGCCGAGCCTTAGCATTGAAACAATTGGGCAATATAGCATCCAATCAAAGTGAATACCTGAAAGCTTTGGAGTATTATTTTAAAAGTCTTACTTTATTCGAAGACCAAAAAGATGACTTTAGTCAAGCTAAACTCTTGTCCAATATCGGAGGTTGTTACTACAATCAACTTTCGTATTCTAAGGCACTCGAGTATTATAGCAAAGCCAAGCTAATATATACAGCGATACATAAAGTTAATTCAGAAGCCTATTGTAATTTGCTTTTAAATGAAGGCAGTGTATATACAGAAATGAGCGGTGAGAGTGGGCAGTATTTCGAAAAGGCCATGGCATGTTTTGACCAAGCCATTGACATAGGAACCCAAAATGGATTTCAAGGGGTTCTGGCCGTAAGTTATGCCAATAAGGCGAATATCTTTCAGCGTCAAAAAAAGTATGAGGATGGTTTGGCCTCCTGTGCCAAGGCCTTGGAGTTGTTAAGGGTTTCTGAAGATAAAGTGCTTGAAATCTCCGTGTTAAATATTCGGGCAGATATTTTAGAAAAAACAGGTAAATCCAATGAGGCATTATTAAGCATTGATAAGTCCATTAAATTGGCCAAAGAAGTAAATTCCTTGGTTTATGAAATGTATGCAGAGGAGTTTTTGTACAAGCATTTTGAGAAGAAAAATGATTATAGGTTGGCATTCATGCACCTTCAGAATTATTTTAATGTGAGTGACTCTATTTATAAAAACAAAAACAAAGAAACGGCCTTGGCTTTAGAAAACTCCATTAAAGAGGAAAAAATGCAAGCAGAATTCAAAGAAGAAGAGCTCAAGAAAGAGGAAGAATTAAAGCGACAAAGGTTGGTGACTTTTTACACAGTTACTGCCTTATTAATGGTTCTCATTCTAATTGCATTGGTATTCAGAAATCTCAAAAGAAGCAGGGCCCAAAACCACATCATTGAAAAACAGAAGACAGAAGTAGAACGTCAACGCACCGAGATCATTGACAGTATCAATTATGCAAAAAGATTGCAACAAGCCATTCTGCCTCCATTGAAGGAAATCACTTCCGTCCTTCCTGAAAGTTTCGTCCTGTTTCAACCAAAGGATATCGTTGCGGGTGATTTCTATTGGTTCCACCAAGATGAACAAAGACTTTACTTAGCCGCCGCCGATTGTACAGGCCATGGGGTACCTGGAGCCATGATTAGCATTGTTTGCTCCAATGCGCTCAATCAATCTGTAAAAGAATTTAATTGCACCGAGCCGGGTCAGATGCTAGACAAGGTCAATGAATTGGTCATTACTACCTTTGAAAAAAGCGGTGAAACGATCAACGATGGGATGGATATTTCACTTTTGGTCATAAACAAAGGCCGCAAAGCTATTCAATGGAGTGGGGCCAATAGTCCTTTGTGGATTATAAGGAATAAGACAGAATTCATAGAATTAAAAGCCGATAAGCAAGCTATCGGAATCAATCCTGATCGTAAGTTGTTTACAACCAATTATTTAGAATATGTTCAAGGAGATTGCTATTACCTGATAACAGATGGTTTTGCCGACCAGTTTTCTCCCAATGGTAAAAAATTGATGAAACGCAATTTCAAGGAATTATTACTATCAATCCAGGCCAAAAACCTTCCTCAACAAGGTCAAATACTTGCTGAATATCACCAAAAATGGAAAGGCGTAGAGGAGCAAACTGATGATATTACAGTGGTGGGATTAATGGTATAATTGTATCGTTTTATTTGTATTTTTGAACGTTAATTTCAAAAATGCATGCTTTTTCATCCTGCGGATTAAGTTTCCGACTCCTATTTAAACCTTAATTTTATGAAAACAAATCTTTACGCAAAAAATTGGTTCAAAAAATGCTTGGTAGCCATTCTTTTAATACTGAGCGTTCAGCAAATCGCAAATGCCCAAGGTAGTTTTTATTTTACCGAATCAATATCCTCTGGCTGCAGCCCACTTAAAGTTAAGTTTGTAATTTACAATAGACCTGCCGGCAGTAATATAAATTATACTTGGACTTTTGGAAATGGTGCTGTAGCCACCACGAGTTCTGATACCATTTATTATACGTATTATACAGCAGGTAATTTTACACCAAGTGTTATTGCAATTGGCGGTATATCAACTTCCTATCAAGGAGGTGGAATTTTTGTAAACGGATCAGGTTCAATCAACACCTCCACCGATACCTTATGTATTGGAGAAACCATTGGCATGACGCTTTTGGGCAATTATGGGGCTGCTAATTGGAGTTTTGGAGATGGAACTTCTACTAGCAACTGGAATCCGACACATGTTTACGCTGCTGCAGGAACCTATACCATTACAGCAATTGCAAATAATTATAATTGTAATAGAAATGACACTTTAAGAAAAGTAATTCTTGTTCAAACAAAAGGGAAACCAAGTGCAGATTTCACATTTATCTCCCGCAATTACTGTCCAAATGACCCTATTCAATTCAATGGCAGAGATAATTATGCAAATGCCTATTTATGGAATTTTGGCGATGGATCATACGGTAATCAACTCAATGCAATTCATTCCTACAAAAGTATAGGTTCTTACCCTGTAAGTTTTTCTGTTCATGGAAAATGTGACAGTAACAAGACAACCCAAGTTATAGCTGTTACTGCAAGCAATCCACTACCTCCCAATTTATACATACAGTTATCAGACCATTTTAATAACTATGTAAATAGTTCTTGGATTGGTGACACATTGACTTTTGCAATAAATAGTTTTATCCCAGCTTCGGCCATCTGGTATTTTGGCAATGGCGACTCCTCCACTTTGGTTAATCCTAAATATGTTTATTCAAAAAATGGAAACTATTCAGTAACGGTTAAGTTCAAAAACGGATGTGGAGTAAGTTCCACCCTGCAAACAACATTGAACATTTCACCTTCAAATGCCCCCCTAAACATTACTTATACAACAGACATTACTTCTGGTTGTAGGCCATTAACAGTTCATTTTGCCAACTATAGTTCAGGTTGTAATTATTTCAAATGGTATTTTGGCAATGGTGACTCCTCCAAAGTGACGAATCCAATTTATACCTATAATCAATCAGGCAATTATCAGGTTACTTTGATAGCATACGATACCACGGGTGGTGGAATGGTATATAAAGGACAAAACAACTGGACCAATATCAATGTAAATGGTTCAACCATGAACCTTTCGGCAGACACTTCCTGCACAGCTGGTGTGATCAGTGCTTATTATTATCCAAGTTATGCCCCTGCCAATTGGGATTTTGGAGATGGTTATTTGGTGACCGATTATTCAGCCCAACATACCTATCAGGATACTGGGGTTTATACAATAAAATGCATGTATTTTAATAACCAATGCAATGTAAATGATACTTTAACAAAGCAAGTTGTCATTAAAAAGACTGCCAAGCCATCTGCCTATTTCAATTATAACTATGGTAATTATTGTCCACATGACCCAATAAACTTCTGGCCTCAAAACAACAGTGCCATAGGTTATGCCTGGGACTTCGGCGATGGAACAACTTCCACACAACAACAGCCAATCCATAGTTTTGATTCCATAGGTGTTTATCATGTGAGATTAAATTTAACCTCTGCCTGTGGACAGAATACTTATTCAGATTCTATTCAAATTCAAGGCAATCTGCATTTCAACAATTATAATTCAATCAACGTGCCATCAGTTGCATGTCCCAATGAGCAGGTAACATTCAATTTAAACAACGGACTCAATCCATACCAACAGATCTGGTACTTTGGCAATGGAGATTCCTCTTTGACAGCTAATCCAACCTATGCCTATACTAAGGTTGGAACATACCAGGTAAAATGTAAGGTAACCAATGGTTGTGGCAACGATACCATTTTGGCAGGGGTTATCACCATTGGTAAGACGGGCTGGAACAATACTCCCATTAATTCAAGCCTTAGCAAAACGGCACTTTGTCCAGGAGACGCCACTCAGTATCAAGTACAAAATTCTGCAACCAAATACCTATGGAATTTCGGAGATGGAAACACCTCCTCTATGGCGAATGGACAATATATTTATACCGCTACCGGAACATATACAGTTTCTTTAACCCTAACTAACTATTGTGGTGTTGACACTACAGTAACTTACCCAACCATTGTAAACGTATCTAACGGCATAGACCCCACTGTTAGCCATGATGGAAATGGCAATAACAATTGGGGAGTATTGCAAGATTCAGCTTGTGTAGGTGATTCTATCCTCGTGTATGCATTTCAAGGGGCACATTATTCTTATGATTTTGGAGACGGAACAATTTCAAATAAGACCTATCCCTATACCATTCCTAATTTTGCCACTGTAGATATGATTAAGCATGCCTATAGCAACCCAGGAACTTATAAAATCAAGATTACTTATTATAATAATTGCAATAATTTTGCCACTGATTCTTTAAATGTAATTGTAGGTTTGAACAAGAAGGTAGCTGGAGGGATACAACAAACTTGTGGTCAAGGATGTTCATATCAAGCATGTTCAGCTGTTCCCTTTATCGCAACAGGTGGAAATACGTTTAATTGGCATTTTGGCGATGGAGATTCATTGATTACGAGCCAGCCTGCTATTTTTCATACTTATGGTAAGGGAGGTATATTTCATTACAAATTGAAGGTGACCAATGCTTGTGGAAACTCTGCCTATTACACCGATTCAGTTCAAATTTTGGGAATGGCAATTAAGGTAAATACTCAGAATGTTACCTGTCATGGTGGAAGTGATGGGGCCTATAAGGTAATGGTTTCGAACGGAACACCACCTTACTCTTATGCCTTTAATAATAGTTCGTATCAACCCATTGATTCAGCATTTGGGCTTACAGTCTCTAATTATACTGTAACTGTAAAAGATGCCAATGGTTGCACTGCTACCACTACAATTGCCATTACGGAACCTCCTGTTATGGTCATTACACCGGCAATAAATGACGCTTCTTGCAAATCTAGCAATGGCTCAATTTCATTGAATGTAACTGGCAATAACCCCAATTATTCATATTATTGGTCAAATAAAAAGTCAACAGCCGCTTTAAATAATCTTGGAGCAGGCGTTTATGCAGTAACAGTTACAGATGCCAAAGGTTGTACAGGAACAACTACTGCGCTTTTAAGTAACTCCTCTGCACCAACAGTAAATATTACTTCAATTGTAAATCCTGCATGTTCTAATTCGCCTAGTTGCATTGCAACTGCTATTGCCTCTCCAACTGGAGGTACAGGAGCTTATACTTATTCTTGGTCATCAGGAAGTACCAAAGCCCAAGGAAGTGGTTTATGTGTTGGTTTAAATTATGTAACTGTAACCGACCACAGCGGCTGCTTGTCGGTAGCCCCAGTTGAGATTGTTGCTCCTGCACCGATAAGCATTACAACAGTTCAAACAGATGTCAGTTGTGCAGGTTCCGCCACCGGTAAAATTCAATTGAATGTTTCAGGAGGAAATAGTCCATATACCTATAATTGGTCGAATGCCAAAACTGGAGCGTTAGTTACCCAACTGGTAGCTGGAAATTATTCTGTTACAGTGAGCGATGCCAATTCATGTTCAAGTACGCAAACCTTCACAATTCTTGATGGAGTTAAGCCCAACTATGTGCCAATCTGTATGGTAACAGTTGATTCATTATCATTGCACAATCATATTATTTGGCAAAAGCCGGTTACTTCTGCAATAGATAGTTTCATCATTTACCGCGAAATCACAACCAATGTTTACATGCAGGTTGGAGCAGTTGCATATACATCACCAAGCGATTTTGCTGATACCGACGAAAAGCGTTACTATCCCAATACAGGTAATCCAAACCAAGGAACCTACCGTTACAAATTACAGGTACGCGATACTTGTGGCAATTACAGTGCTTTGAGTCCTTATCACAATACCGTTTACATCAGTCAATCTAACGGAACATTTACTTGGAACCAATATGAAATTGAAGGTCAGCCCACACCAATTCCAGGGTTAAATTCCTATGACCTTTACAGGGATGATAATAATTCAGGTTTCAGAATTTTAAATAGTGTTGCCGGAAGCCAAACTCTTTTAAATGACCCCAATTATATTGCTTTCCCTAACGCAAGATGGCGTGTACAAACCAATTGGAATTTAACATGCGCACCAGCAGTTGCGAAAATTGATGCCGCAAAGACATCAGGCGCATCCTTGAGCAACATCAGAAACAACGATGTATTCACAGGTATAGCAAGTATTGCAAACCAACCTGCCTTGGTTGTGTATCCGAATCCTGCAACTGACATAATTAATGTTGAGTTTTCAAATGCCACATCTGATTACAAAATAGAATTGGTAAACTTGTTAGGAGAGCATATATGGACCAAGTCATGCCAAGGATCTAAAACTATTATTGGCATAAGCAATCTTTCCAATGGATACTATTTCTTGCGCATGTTAGATGCAAAAGGAAATGCAATTGGGTTCCAAAAGATCATTGTAACCAGATAAGTTTGACGAGGTTAGCCAACTTGCTTTTTAAGCCAAATGTCCAAGCCAAATTCCCAAGCCAGCTCCTCAAGAGCTGGCTTTTTCAATTTAACAGCATATACTTTTAATTTAGGGACTGCGTTAGGGACTACAACTTTATTAATTAAAGTAAAAATCTCCTGGAATGATGCCAGCCAAAAACTGATTCAATATTTTACCCGTTGGTGAAATGCGGTAAACAGTTCCCCTTTGCACATAATCAATGGCATCAGAAACATAGATAGACCCATCAGCAGGGTTTATTCCTAATCCATAATAACTATGACTCAACTTGGGTAAAAAAGCGCTCGAAGGAAAATTGAGGTCATTAATACTTAACCGATAAACACCCCCATTGAGGTAATACAAGGTATCATTCGTCGGGTTCAATGCCAATCTCCAAGGGCTGTCACTGAGGTTTCCACAAGTGATGGCTAGCTCCACCTGATTATTGCTCGGGTTAATCCTATAAATGCCGCCGGCTTTTTGAAGTGTGGTACTTCCTCCGCATAAAACCCAGATTTTTCCGTTCTTGTCTTGTTTAATAGAGTTGGCACCATACCCAATAGCAATGCTATCGGTAACCTTGTCTAACATTGGGTCAACAACATACAATTGGTTATGCGTTTCATTGGTTACAAATACTTTCCCATACAAATAAATCATCTGTTCAGTCCAACCAGGGCATGCAATAAACCCAATTTTGCTGTTCGCATTCAAATCCACCACACTAATTCCATTGGCATATAAATCACTCACATAGGCTTTACTATTGGTAATGGGTAGAAAATACCTGGGAGAATTTAATCCTCCTATTGTTCCCTTCAGTTGAAAAGTTAATGGGTTAACCACAACTACCTTTCCTGAATTGTTCACGACAAGGTATGCCTTTTCATTTACAACAGTCATTGATTGGCAAACATCACCTAAATTATTCCCATTTGCTGGTTTGTATAAATCTTCACTGCTGACTCCAGTACTAGGGTTAAAATAACTCACCATGGCATTTCCAGCACCAAAATTGCCTTCGTTGGTGATATAAACACTCCCATTTGAACTAACTGATACAGAGGTGTTGCCTGATGGAGTAGGGGAGTCTTTTTGACAACCTATCCAAAGGCAACTTCCTAAAACTGCGATAATGATAATTGATTTATGGATACTCATTTTTTTTAAAACCATTTACTGTTTCTTAATCATTTACAATAAGTTTTCGTACAACTTCTCCAGTTTCAGTTTGAAGGTGGACAAAATAGACACCTCTCCTGAAATTACCATTTGCACCAGCCCTCAATTTTCCATTCACTCCCCCGCCGATAGCAAAGCTTCCGTTACCAACAGGAGCCAAGCTTTCACTACTTCTCCATACAGTCCTGCCAAGGGCATCTGTTACAACAACCGAAATTTTGGATGGGGCTGTAAGTGAAAAATGGAATTCGGTTTCTGAACAATAAGGATTAGGGTATAGGCTGCAATACTTCACCCCTGCATTGATTTCAGCAATTCCAGTTGCTCCTTTGTATTGGTGAATAACGCCAACTGCATCCAAATCAAAGCCCGAAGATGCAAATGGAGTGGGCCAAGGATCATTAATTATTCTGCCGTTTTGGTCATAGGTAGCAAATGCCTTATTAATACTCCCCACTACATCAATAATTTTAACATACACAATGCTATCAATATTTAATCCTGGCATGCCTACCAAATCCTGTAAGTCAAAAGGAGTACCATATAATATTTTATACTTCCCAGCTAAGTTATTGATTTGAGTGGGATCTATATCTCCAAACGTTCCAATCTGCAAAGTATCTTCCGTATGAGATGTGGCCGGAAAACGGAAGTAATTCACCCCATCAGAACTCACCTCAACAAAACCTAGTTCTAAAAAGGCCCCATCAAATGAATTTTCGAAAACGGCGAAATCCCATCCCAGTCCATTTGCAATTGGCTTGTTAAAAGTTAAAATCGCACTACCCCCATCTCCTAAACTAGCTGTTTGACCATCTGCCTTTCCCAAGGCTAAACTGGTATCCCCAGCCGTTGCAAGACCCAAGCTTAAATCAGCTATGTTTTGAGGCCCTCTGTTCAATACACAAGACTTTGCCCAGGCTACGAATACATTGCTATCTGCTCCGATTGCTGTAGTTCCAACAGAACCAACCCCAGGTGCAAACTGTCCAAATACATTAAATGTGCTCAAAAGTAACCACCAAATAGTTAGCCAATTTGTCCATTTAAATATACGTTTCATTGGTATCATTCAGTCATTTTTTCTGTTTGTTTCCTTGAGTTGCTTTTCTTGTTTCAGTTTCCCTGAGTCACTTTTCTTAAGTCCGTTTCCTTGACTCCGTTTACTTATTCTTTAATAAATCGTTGACTTATTTTTTCTTTCCCTGATTGGACAGTAATTCCATAAACACCAGCATTCAATGCATTTAATTCAATAGTGAGCGGTTCAGACTGTAGCCACTTATTTGAAAACAATACTCGCCCAGTAATATCCCATACCGAAATATCAACCAGTTCATTGTCAATGCCAGCTCCAATTAATGTCAAATGGTCCGTAGCAGGGTTAGGATATATTGAGATTTTCTTAAGATCAACGGAGTGAATTTGTGCTATTCCAGTTGTCTGATCTGCTGTTGTAAAATTATCAATGCAGAAATAGGCAGGAGTGTTCATTCCATAAGCACCATTATCACTTGAACTCAAGTTAAAAACTAAGCTGTCCGAGTTTCCCAATGAAGTCAAGTCCACCCAACTCCATTTGTTCACGATATAATCTTTGGCTGTATCGGTTCCAAAACGGTAATCAGCCAGGTAAAACTCCACACTGTCTTGTCCAAGTTTCCCATTGAACCAACTCCTGATGGTAAGTTTAAACCAATCTCCAAAAGTATTTTGTGGACAATGGCAATGTGTCCCGGTGGTGTCTCCAAATCTTTTGGCAAAAGCATCACCATGTTTCATGCTCGATGCGGCATAGGTACCATTGGTAACATAAACACCATTTACAACTCCACCCTTGGCAACATTTGTAAGTCCAATAACCGACCCCATCGTACCAACAGCATAAGTGGCAGAATTAAATCCACTTCCAGTCCGCGCACTGTATAAATTAGTATATCCTGCTGTAGTGCTATCGGTCATCGTACTCATGGCCCAACCGCCAGACCAATAAGCATAAGTAGCATTGTAGTAGTTTGTAAATTCACCATTTCCACTGGTTAAAGTAGTATCAGCCCCAGTAACTGAACCAGCCCAATAAGTATTCGGTTTTAACCCAATGTTTTCAAAGGTAGAAATAGTTTGCCCATACATACTCAATGTATAAACTGACATCCCTACCACCATCAAAAATTGTTTCCAAATTGTAAATTTCATTTTCATAGCGTTGTTTATTTAATTGTTCGATTTTCTGTATTTAAACGTTATTTCCTCAACAGTTGTTTTTTAGTTGATTGAATGATTTTGATTTACCTGTTCATTTTTTTCTAATTTAACCTTTACCCCAATTTTAAAATTTATCCCAGGCATAGGCCTGTATGCCATTGTCTCATAATAAGTATTCCAACAATTATTTACCACAGCATAAAACTCCCAATTCAATTTAGTCCTAAGCGTTGTCGAAAAGCTGGTGAAAAAACTAGCAACAGAATAAGGGTCTAGGTATTGGCTATCATCGGTACTTGTAAACCTGTAGCCAGCATAAGTCTGGGAATATTTGAACGATAGCTTTTTATATGCTATCATTAAACTACCCATCCCACTATACCTCGGAACATACATCAATTGTTTGCCTACTGAAGCATCTGTTGGACTTAAGCCAATTTCATTGGTAGAAGCCACATAGGTAGTCGATAAATCTAAACGAATGTTAACTTGTTTATAGGTTTTGGAATAGTTCAAATTTGTTTCCATCCCTCTGCTCCAAACTTCTTGTAAGTTTTGTGGAGTCCAGTAAGAGTTACTAGGGAGCCATACAATCCAATTTTTCACTTCTCTGTCAAAACAAGTAATTCCTAAGCCAACCTTCCCATAACCCATTTGTTTCCCCAATTCCAACCTTCCTCCAATTTCCCCGTTCCAACCCTGTTCAGGCAATAATAAAGGGTTTCCCCCTGGTATCCAAAACAACTCATTAATGGTGGGTATGCGGTAGATGTTTCCTAGGTTAGCATTCAGCTTTAAGCATTCCCAAGGGTAATAATCTGCCCCTAAGGCGGCAACCAATGGCACCGCGGCATTGTTATAGGTTTCTTCTCTTAATGAAAACTGACCAGTAGCCTTACCTGATTTGCTGTTTATCCTATACGAGGCAAAACCAGCCCATTTGTTCTGGTTATGGCCATTCAAATTATTGGTACCCCCTGAAACTGATTCGGCAAAAGCACTTGAGAAATTTCCACCAGCAATTAATTTGCTCAACGGCCCAATTTTAAAAACTTGTTCCAACTCCCCAAAAATAAATTGGGTTTGAGAGTTCGAAGAAAGGCTGCTTAACGAGTCATGGTAAAATAAGTTCTCATGAATAAAGGCCAACTTCAGATGTGTTTCGCTACCAACAGCAATCCTTTGCCAGGCTGAGCTCAACCTAATACTTTCATCTTGCTGCTTTGCTAAACTCTGATTTTGCAACAGGGTAGGAGGTATCTCTCTCCAATTGTTCTGGTACCAAGCCATTAAATTGATTTCCTGTACACCGCTTATCTTGTAGGTATTTTCCGACAATAATCCTTGCTGTTGAAAAGCCCCATGCTGCAATGTCTGCAAAGGATTTCCTGGCAAAGTATAATTGTTAAAAGTAAAGTTATTTTGCACCTGTTCTTCAAAAGCCTTAATAGTACAATACCATTTTGCAGAGCCCATTGAGATTTTTATTTGTTCTTGTACCAAACCGAAACTTCCAACAGTACTGCCAATTTCTGCCAGAGTGCCGCTATTAAAAACTGGTACAGAATTCAAATGAATGGCTCCACTCATAGCCCCGCTACCCCAAATTGATCCAGCCCCTCCATATTGAATGGTAACTTGGTTTGTCAGAAAAGAAGGCACAATAGAAAGATCAATCAATCCAACCATCGGGTTGTTGAGCGGTACCCCATTCCAAATAACAGCGGTTTGTTCCGAGCTTCCACCCCTAAATGAGCTGGTTGATAAACTGCCAGGGCCATAACTCTTGATATAAAGACCTCCTTCGTTGCCTAAAATATCAGCCAATGAACCACTTTGGTATTGCCTAGCAGTTAAACTATCCAGAATCTTAAATTTGGTGCCTGCCGAAAACTGCTGCAATTTCACCCCCACCACCTTTACTTGGTCAAGCATCTTTAGCGAATCAAGTGACAACGCGCAAACCTTCACCTGTAATAAAAATACAAGTGCGGTCAAAAGGCAAGCAACCCTATCAAATGGTAAACGTAAACTCATCCAAATTGTTTCTTTCATTCAGCGCATTTCTCACTTTCTTCCCGAAGTAAAAAACACTTGTTTGCTTGGCAGGTCTTCTGGCTCGTTCCGCGAAAAAGCGTCTTCCCATTTGTCTAAAATCAGACAAACAGTGACATGAGGAGGCTTTCGCTTAATAAGGAACTTACAGCATCGGGAAATGCCCTTGATTTTCACAAGGTTCCCATTTAATCCTCTCCACCTTAATCGGTAGGCGAGAAACCAATGCAATGCAAAGGTATCAAATAAATAATACCAGCAGTCTAATTATAAGCATTGTAAAAATCAAAAAAAACATTTAGATTGCATCAAACTCAAAAGCACTATGTACGGCAACTTCAAAAAACATTTAACAACAGAATTAGAAACCATTCGCGAAAATGGCTTGTTTAAAAATGAACGTATCATTACCACAGAGCAAGGAGCGGTAGTAAAGACCACCCAAGGAGGAGAAGTCATTATTTTTTGCGCCAATAACTATTTAGGTTTGTCCTCTCATCCAAAGGTCGTTCAAGCAGCGCACAATGCCTTAGATAGCCATGGCTATGGCATGTCCTCTGTTCGGTTTATTTGTGGCACCCAAGACATTCACAAAACCTTAGAATCAAAAATCGCCCAATTCCTGGGTCAAGAAGACACCATTTTATATGCAGCCTGTTTTGATGCCAATGGTGGCGTTTTCGAACCCTTATTAGGTGAGGAAGATGCCATTATCAGCGATGAACTCAACCATGCTTCTATTATAGATGGAGTGCGTTTATGTAAAGCCCAACGTTTTCGTTACAAGAATTCTGACATGGCTGATCTTGAAGAACAACTCCAGAAAGCAGCAAATTGTCGTTTCAAGCTCATTGTAACTGATGGCGTCTTTTCAATGGATGGATTTGTTGCCCCCTTAGATAAAATTTGTGACTTAGCAGACAAATATAATGCACTAGTAATGGTTGATGAAAGCCATGCAACTGGTTTTATTGGTAAGACAGGACGAGGCACAGTAGAATTGAAAAACGTGATGCACCGTGTCGACATCATAACTGGCACCCTTGGCAAGGCATTGGGTGGAGCAATGGGAGGTTTTACAACTGGTAAGAAAGAAATCATTGAGTTGTTGCGTCAGCGATCAAGACCTTATTTGTTCAGTAACTCTCTGGCTCCTGCAATAGTGGGTGCCTCAATTGCAGTTTTTGATATGTTAAGCGAAGCAACCACCTTGCGTGATAAATTGGAATTCAACATCAATTATTTTAAAAAGGGAATGCGTAAAATTGGCCTCGAATTCAAAGAAGGAGATTCTGCCATTGTTCCTGTAATGTTGTACGACGCAAAATTGGCCCAAACTTTTGCTGAAAAATTATTGGCTGAAGGCATTTACGTCATCGGATTCTTTTATCCAGTAGTACCCAAAGGACAGGCCAGAATACGCGTGCAACTCTCTGCTGCTCATGAAGTTGAGCATTTAGACAAAGCCATTTCCGCCTTTGAAAAGGTAGGAAAAGAGCTGGGCGTTATCAAAAATTCACAATTGGCCTGATTTACAATAGTTTTAACACAATCGTATTGATTTTTTGTTACTTTTAGTATGCTCAATTTGAAATTCGTAAAAAAAACATAATATGAAAAAACTCTTCTTTTTTCTTGGTCTTTGCTTAATGGGTGCAACTTCGTTTGCTACAACCTATACTGTAAGTAACAATACCAATTTGCCAGGTAGCCCTGGGCAATATTCTACCATTGCAGCAGCGGTCGCAGCATCAAACAGTGGAGACACCATTATGATTCAAGGTTCTCCTACAGCCTATTCTGAAGGTATTAATGTCAATTGGACTTTAACGATTATTGGTCCTGGGTACAATCCTCAAAATCCAAATGGATACAATGCGGTGATAAATGGGAACATCAATTTTGGAAATTCTTCTAGTAATTCACAGTTGATTGGTATTTATACCACTTATTCCATTGGCTGGAACAATTCTGTGCCAGTTTCCAACTATACTATTTCACGTTGTTACACCAGCACTATCAGTCCTAGTGGAGCTAGTGTTACTAACGTTACTGTAAAAAATTGCATTGTAACAGGTAATATCAATGTTGGAAGCAATCCGGCAAATATTTTGAACAATATCTTCACTACCTATAATTATGTATCAGGCCAAAACCAAGTAACAGTCCAACACCATATTGCAAATAATTTGTTCTTGTGTAATGCTGGAATTCAATACTTGCAAAATGCAGTAATTGAAAACAATATTTTCTACAGCTCAAATCAAACCACTAACTTGTACAATTGTACCTTTAACAATAACTATGTATATAGTTTAACTGCATTTACACTTCCAACTGCAGCAGGAAACACCAATATAGGTTCTGGCAACCTAAACGATCAAACCAATATTTATAAGGCAAGCAATTGGGATTGTACCACAAATTCTACATTTAGCAATACTGTAAATTTTAGGCCTGCAGCAAATACAGTTGTTCACAATGCAGGAACTGATGGAACTGATATAGGACCAACCGGTGGCGCCTACCCCATTTACAACGCACCTGCACCTTATCCATTAACAGGAGAGCCGGCTTTACCTAAGGTGAAAAGCATCATTATGCCTGCAACATCTGTACCAGCAGGTGGAACTTTGAACATCACCATCAATGCCACATCTGGAAATTAAAGAACAGTAACGCCAGTCTTATGAAACTTAGCATCCTATCCATCTTCCTGTTTCTTGGCATTTTTCAAGGAATGTTTGGAAATATTCAACCTCCTGTTCAACCTAATTTAACTCAGGGAGAATATTATTTTGATACAGATCCAGGCGTTGGAAAGGGGACTTCGTTTTCATTTGCAGCTGCAGATTCAGTTTCTGTGCCCTTAAATGCGGTAAGTACAAACAATCTTTCTGTTGGATTCCATAAAATCTATTTCAGGTTAAAAGATGCCAATATGCATTGGGGATTAAGTGTAGGTTCACTTTTTGAGGTTTATTCCACTTCTCCAACCAATCCTCAAATTCCAATTTTGAGCCTAAAGTCAGGAGAGTATTTTTTTGATACAGATCCAGGGGTTGGAAAAGGCACTGCCATCCTAATACCTCCATCCTTAGATACAGCAACAGTAAATCTGGCCGCCGTACCAACGACCAACTTAACTGCTGGTTACCATAAAATTTATTTCAGAGTAAAAAATAGCAGTAATCAATGGGGTCATACTGCTCAGCAGTCCTTCTATGTTTACAACACAACCCCTCCTCAAACCCAAAGTATAGCTGCCTTGGTTGCTGGAGAGTACTTCTTTGATCAAGATCCAGGCGAAGGAAAAGGAATCGCCATCAATTTTTCTTCAGCTGATTCGGTTTCCCAGTTATTGGCAAACGTGAGCACAACAGGCCTTGGCGTTGGCTACCACAAATTTTATACCCGGTTTAAAGATGCCAACAAACATTGGGGCCCCACCTCAGGTCAGTTGTTTTATGTCTATAACAACCAAGCTCCGATAGCCAAAGCCAAGCTGCCAATAAAAGCGGCAGAATATTTCTTTGATGCCAATGATTATGGGGTTGGTCAATGTGCCCCATTCGGTAACATAGGAGTGCTGTCTGATAGCTTAACAATCCCAGGAAGTGCAATTGCTACCGACCCAGTATTCTTAACTGCCCTTGATACCGGAGTACATACTATAAATGTTAGGGTTCAAAATACTGCCGGAAGTTGGAGTTTAACCAAGAGTATCAAATTCACAGTTTGTGGAACCAATGCCGTTTCTGCCTTTACCGTTTCTGTTAACGGAACTCAGGCAACATTTACCAATCATTCTACCAAAGCTTTTGGCTATAAATGGTTGTTTGGAGATGGAGCAACAGATACAACAAGGAATACCACACATACTTATTATAACGCCGGAAACATGTTGGTAGGTTTGGTTGCCTACAGTGCTTGTGGCAATGACACATCCTACCAAACCATCACCTTAAACTGCGTTACACCCGTAGCGCAATTTACAGCCAGTGTTCAACACTTAGCTGCCGTCTTTACCAATACTTCAACTAACGGAAATACATTTGCTTGGAATTTCGGAGATGGAAACTCATCAACAGAAATAAATCCAGTTCATGTATTTAAAAACACAGGTACTTATACAGTTTGCATGAGTACCACCAATAGTTGTGGCACAAGCTCTACCTGTTCTACAGTTGCTGTGGTATGTACCGCACCAGTGGCCAAATTTACCCCAGTAATAGATGGCTTAACAGTTGCAATGATTGACTCCTCAACAAATGCCTATCAATACGCCTGGAATTTTGGCAATAGTCAAACCAATACAACAGATTTCAGTCCTATTTACGAGTACAGCACTCCTGGCACTTACAGTATCCGTTTGACTGTTCAAAATGGTTGTGGTGTGAACAGCGTAACCCATGCCGTTACTTTAACCTGTGTTGCACCTCATGCTTATTTTGAGGTAATAACAAGTGGGTTAGGATTAGAGGTGGTAAATAATACTGTGAATGGATCTTCCTATTCTTGGAGTTTTGGCGACAATACAACAACCCCATTTCAAAACCCTCCAATACATACCTACCTTACCTCTGGCAATTACAATGTTTGTTTGAAAACAACCAACGGTTGTGGTTCTGATAGTTTATGTCAATTGGTAAGTGTTTGTGTTCCACCAAAAGCAGCATATACTTCTACTTACGCTGGTAACTCCATCAATTTCAATAACCAAAGCACCAATGGTTTAACCTATTTATGGCATTTCGGAGACAGCTTGGTAAGCAATATTACAAATCCAACCCATTTATTCAAAAAGCCAGGGGTACATACAACTTGTTTAATTGCCAATAACCAATGTGGTTCTGACACCCTATGCAAAACGGATACCACTACCTGCTCTCCTTTTGCTACCCAACCCATTTGTATGGTAACTGTTGATGATGCTTCACTCCATAACAAAATCATCTGGCAAAAGCCTGTTACAACCAATATTGACAGCTTCTATATCTATCGTGAAATTTTCACCAATGTTTACGGGCAAATTGCCGCTCTGCCCTACAATGCCTTAAGTGAATATACCGATACAAACAAAGCCGCTGATCCCAATGTCACCCAATATACCTATCAAATGGCATTCAAAGATTCATGTGGGTATATGAGTGCCATGAGTCCTGCGCATACAACAATTTGCTTGTTAAATTCTGGTTCTTCTTTAATTTGGAATACTTATGTAGGAGCAACTGTATCCTCCTACCAAATTTTACGTGATGATTTAGGAACAGGTAAATTTGCGGTCATCAGTACCCTGCCGGGTAACAATACCATCTTTAATGACCCCAATGGAAGTACTTACCCCAATGCGGTATATCGGGTCGAGGTAGTTTGGGGTGTATCCTGCAACTCTGCTGCGAAAGTTGAAGCCACTTACAGCACATCCAAATCTAATAATCATAAGCCAGGCGGATTAGTATATACAGGTTTGAACCAAATTGATGTAGACAAGTACCTTAATTTGTATCCCAATCCTGCTCAAAGCCAAGTCAATATAGAATTTGCCACCAATTTCAATTATGGTACTTTGCAATTGTATTCATTGGTAGGTGCTCTTGTTCAAAGCAAACCAATTACGGGCTCAGGCATCGCCAACAGCTCCATCAAACAACACGAAGTGCTTGATCTTTCAGGTATTGCTGCTGGTGTTTATTACGTAATTCTTGACACCGATGCAGGTCGTTTGGTAAAGAAACTGGTTATTGAATAAGGGTGTGAAATACCGCACAAACGTTTTGAAACTGTACTTATTGGCTCTGCTGTTCATTCAGCAGGGCCTTTTTGCTCAACAATACAATTTCAAAACATATTCGCCGGCTTCAGCTGGTCTTGCGGGGAATGTTGTTAATTGTATTTTTCAAGACCATGCTGGATTTATTTGGTTTGGCACACAATCAGGAGGGGTTAGCAAATTTGATGGAAAATCCTTTAAAAATTATACTCACTCAGATGGATTAGGTTCAAGTGATGTTGTAAGCATTTGTGAAGATAAGCAGGGTAGAATTTGGTTAGCCCATAGTGTAAATGGAGTTTCTTATTTTGACGGTCAGCATTTCGAGACATATAACACAGAAAACGGGTTACCGTCAAACAATATCAATTCTTTGTATTGCGATAAGCAGGGTGTTTTATGGATATGCACGCAAGACAAAGGCTTAATAGGTTTGCCACATCCCAATTTGCCTCTAAAAGAAAATAAATTGATCTTGCTCAATAAATCATTTGAAGGAGGATGTGATACGGTTTTCTGCGTCATCCAGGATAAGAAACAAAGGTTTTGGTTGGGTACAACCAAAGGGTTGTTATTTTGGGAGAGCAAGAAGGTTAAAATATTTAGACCATCCAAGGTAGAGAATCAGCTATCTTCCGCTATTAGTTGTTTAATGATTGATCACCGCAACCATTTGATTGCAGGATCATTTTATAGGAAAATTTATGAGATTGATTTGAATAAGTCCTCCATTCAAATGGAGGAATATCCGATTGAAAAGGGATTCAGATTAGGAATGATTTTGAAGTTGGCGCAAGATAATTCGCAGCATATTTGGGTTGCAACAGGTCAAGGTTTGCTTAATATCAATGCTAATAATCAGAAGTTGTTGACATCCGAACATGGTATTAGCGATAATTTAATAAATACGGTTGAAACAGATTACGAGGGCAATATTTGGTTCGCCCCGCAAAATGGAGGGGCCTATTTATTGCGCTCCGAAGCATTCGTCAATTACAATAAGAGCAATGGGCTTTCCTCCAATATCGTAACTGCTACCTTACCCCTTTCCAACTCAGAGGTGTTGGTTGGAACAATAGGTACTGGCCTAAATCTTCTCCGAAACAATGTTGTTACGCCATTGCATATTTCCAAAGAACTCGATGCCAGTGATATTTATTACCTCTTCAAAGACCGTTCAAATAATATTTGGGTAGGAACCTCAGGCAGTGGTGTATATGTTTTAAACGATGACCATGGCAGTTTTAAAGTCAAGCAACATTTTTCCCAAATTGATGGCATAACCCCAAGCTCCATTACCTGTATCATTCAGGATAAAAGTGGAGCTATCTGGGCTACTTCACTTGATCAAGGCGTATTCGTCTTTTATCCCAATGGAAAAGCCATACATCTTCAGCTTCACAATGCTTCAATCCCAGAAAAGTTAACGGGTGTAATGCAAGACCACGCTGGTAAAATTTGGCTGACCAGTTATGGTGGAGGATTAGTCTCCGTTGAGGATGGAAAAATTACACGAACAATCAACCAAAAGACCGGCTTTCCAGACCAAAATATATTTACGATCTGCGAGCACAACAACCTGTTTTTTGTCGGAACAGCCGAATCCGGATTAATTTGTTATGATCCTATAAAGAACAAGGTTGTTCAGCAAATTGGAACAAAACAAGAGCTCGTTTCAAATGCTGTTTCTTCCTTGATTTTTGATAAGCAAGGTGCATTGTGGGTAGGTACCGATAAGGGCATAGGTAAGATAACCTTTACGCATGATGATCCAAGTACCTATTCAATCAAGCATTACCAACATTACGATGGTTATACTGAAGCAGAGGTCAACAACAATGGAATTACACTAGATCCCGATGGGTCACTGTGGATTTCAACCATAGATGGCCTTGTACAATACCGTCCAACGCTCGACTTCAAGAAATCTGCTCAACCTGAAATAGTACTTACAGGTATTAAACTATTCTACAACAACGTAGACTGGACAAAATTCAATAATGCAATCGATCCCATCACCGGATTGCCTCAAGGTCTCCACCTCACTTACAATAACCACAACCTTACCTTTGTTTTTCAAGCCCTCACTACCTCTGATGTTAAGTACACCTATTTTCTAGAGGGTCTTGATGAAAACTGGTCACCCTTGCGCAATACCTCAGAAGCCGCCTATCCCAATATTCCTCCTGGCACTTATACCTTTAAAGCAAGAGCCCTCAACAGCGACAAGCGTTGGAGTCGCAATACCATTGAGTTTACATTTATAATTTCTCCACCCTTTTACCGTACCTGGTGGTTTTATGGCATTTCAGTAATTTTCTCAGCAATCCTCATTTACCTTTTTGTTCAGTTAAGAACCCGAAGCCTGCGCAAAGAAAAATTTAAGTTAGAAACCATGGTGCGCGAACGCACAACGGAGGTCATTAAACAAAAAGAAATCATTGAGCTCAAGAACGTCGAAATAACCGACAGTATCAATTATGCCAAGCGCATTCAATCCTCCATCCTACCTTCTACACAAAAAATCAATGAAGTATTTGCCAACAGCTTTGTATTCTTTCAACCCAAAGACATTGTAAGTGGAGATTTCTATTGGTTTGGCGAAACAACCGAATACTATTATATAGCCGTGGCAGATTGCACAGGTCACGGAGTGCCTGGCGGATTCATGAGCTTGATAGGTAACGACCAATTGAATGCCGCATTAGATGCTGCAAGCAATGTTGGTCAATTGCTCCAAGGACTTAACCAACGTGTACGGCTTACCCTCAAGCAAAAAGAAACTTCAGAATCCAACCATGATGGCATGGACATAGCCATTTGTTCATTTGACAAGGAATTCAGAACACTTCATTATGCCGGAGCCAACAGGCCCCTTTGGTTAATCAGAAAGGACAACCCTTCTGAAGTACATGAGATCAAAGCCACCAAAGCAGCCATAGGAGGGTTTACCGATGACAATCAAGAATTTACCACCCATACCACCCAACTCGCAGCCGGAGATAAGATTTACATGTTTAGCGACGGTTATGTAGACCAGTTTGGTGTTACCAATAAAAAGCTGATGACCAAAAGATTCAGAGAATACCTTTTAGAAATCCAAGGTCAGCCAATGAAGGCCCAAGGCCCATTGCTCAGTCAATTCATTGCCAATTGGAAAGGAGACCAAGAGCAAACCGATGATATCTTAGTTGTTGGGATAGAGGTGAATGAAATGGCTTATTCCTAGTATTTTATTTGATTTAATTGAAAAGCATATTCGTAACTGATTACAGCCTTTCCTTTGTTATTTTTTTCCCAAGCTTCCTCTAGGTGGCTTATTGCAATGATTTCTGTGGTAGTTGTATGTTGGAATTCCGTGGATACCTTTTCTAAAACCTCCAATTCGACTTCACTAAATAGTTTAGGATTAAATGAGCGTCCCTTCTTCGCCTTAAACCGCTCTCCGGTGTAACCATTAGGAAATTCAGTAGTTATAATTTCAATTTCCTCTTTATTTGCCAAAAATTCAAATATGCTTTGAAAGTTGTTAGGAACAGGGCCCATATCTATAGCTTTGTATCTCACTCCACTAATTGAGAAGCAACTTATCTTGAACATTAAGAAGTCTGCGTAAAACAACAACTTGTTAAGTTTGGTTTTAAAGGGTTCGTTTTTTTCAGAAAAGAAAACAACCATCTCAGTAAACTTTTCAAAACTTGGATTTCTGTAACCAGAAAATACATCTGCCAAATGGTTTCCTAATAAGTATTCTTTGAAATGAGTGTTGAATGAATTTTTCTCTTTTTCTTCAACCAATAGCTTGGCTCTTTGCAAGTATTTATTTCTTGACTTTTCATCCAACGTGCCACACAATGCTACCATATCCAAAAATCGTTCTGGATCTTCGACCATTTGAATCAACTTAGCATTTGCAATGCTAGGCATTTCACCTGCTTCGTATTGTCTATAACTATTAATTCCAAAACCAAGGATCTCGGACATTTTTGCTGCTGACAAGCCAAACTTTCCACGGATTCTAATAATTTCATCAGGAAAAGGAATTTTGAATTTTTCGCGGTATTGGTTATACAACTGATTCATATTTACCTCATCTAAAGCAGTGTTAGTAAACTGCTCTCCACTATCCTCGCATTTATAAAAATGGAAGATCACTTCAATTATCTCTTTTCTAAATTCCATTGACCTGCGCTCCATGATCAACTTCATTTCTTTGCCTGTGATTGGACTTTTCATATTCAATTATCTTAACGGATAGTTCATTTTGTGCTCAGCAATATGAAAGGATATACAAATAACACTACTTCCCAATATTCCCATTGTAATTTTTATATAAACTTCTTTTTTCTTGACTATTTTACCAAAAACCCACATTTCACTCCCACCATAAAGCCTTTCCTCTAAGGGTCCTTCGCTATAATCTTTTGTGTCCAAAATTTCCAGGATGGTTTTTCGGTCAATAGGCCGAAGCTCAAGGTCAGCTAGCGCCCTAGCATTCTTTCCTCTATCATCTCGAAACAATACATCCCAAAGCTTCATTTTTTGCTTGAAGTCTTTCAAAAAGGAGTCTACTTCAGTCTCTTTGCTCATTTTAATCTTTCATTGTAAAGTTAAGGATATTTTATTTAGCAACTATAAAGTTGTTAAAATATTAATTTATTGCTTTAAATGAGCTTTTAAAGTTGTGTTGGTTTTTGTATTAAACTAGCAAAAAGAACAAATGACACACTGAAATTGAACTTTTCAAACCATGAAATAGCCTCAACAATCACAGATTAACGGCGACGGTTCTTCGGAATTATCATTGGTTGGTATTCACGAACCTTTTTCATTATTAAACCATGTACTTTACTAGATTCTGGAATTCCTTCAAAAACATTTAAGCGTGTATACATTTCTTAGAAAAAGGTAATAAATACCCGTGTAAAAACACAAAAACAAAAATGGGCCTAAAAAAATGAAATTCTTTAGAATGAAGATTTCTTTTCCAACTTCCTCCATGACGAATAAGCTAATAAATAAAGCCCATGCCCCATTTACGAATAAAGCCCACTCCTTATTTCTGAAGACCAATCCAAAGACTGGATGACCCACCCAGAGTATTTGTTCATTTTCAGAAAGGAGAATTTTTTTCGCCATTTGCAGACTTTTTGTATATATACAACCGGTCTAAATTGATAATTCGAAAACCCTTAATGATTTATTGGCTCCTTTACCCTTCTCCTTTAAACTGACTCAAAAACCTTTGGTCATTCTCCGAAAACAGGCGCAAATCCTTCACTTGGTATTTCAGCATGGTAATGCGTTCAACACCCATACCAAATGCGAAGCCCGAATATTTTTGGCTATTGATTTTACAGTTCTCTAAAACAGCAGGGTCAATCATGCCGCAGCCCAAAATCTCCACCCAGCCACTGTGCTTGCAAACATTGCAACCCTTGCCACCACAAATATTACATGAAATATCCATCTCCGCACTTGGCTCAGTAAACGGAAAGTAAGAAGGCCTCAACCTAATCTTAGTATGCTCCCCAAACATCTCACGGGCAAAAAACAACAAGGTTTGTTTCAGGTCAGCAAATGAAACATTCTCATCCACATAAAAACCTTCCACCTGGTGAAAGAAACAATGTGCCCTGGCCGATATGGCTTCGTTGCGATAAACCCTTCCTGGAGCCAAAATACGCATAGGCACAGGCCTGTTCTCCATCGCCCTTACCTGTACCGATGAAGTATGGGTGCGTAAAGCAAAATCGTTGTCCACAAAAAACGTATCCTGCATATCCCTAGCAGGATGGTTCTCCGGAAAGTTCAGGGCAGTAAAATTATGCCAGTCATCCTCAATCTCAGGTCCATCAGCCGTTGTAAAACCAATCCTCGAAAATATTTCTATGATTTGTTCCTTCACCAAAGAAATCGGGTGGCGCGACCCTACCGCAATAGGTTGTCCAGGTTTAGACCAATCCATTCCCGAACCAGCCTTATCTGCCCCTTCTTCAAACTTCAACACAGCCTCATCCAATTTAGACTGAGCCTTGTTCTTCAATTCATTCAGCAACTGACCGACGGCTCTTTTTTGCGCTGGCGGAACATTTTTAAAATCATCAAAAAGCGCACTCACCTCGCCCTTCTTGCTCAATAATTTTATTCTAAACTGCTCAACCTGCTCACGCGACTCAGCATTAAAACTTTCAATTTCCTTTAGTAACGCATCAATTTTAGCTTCCACAATACAATTCCTTAAGGGTTAATAATCATGGCCCTAATGATTTTGACTTCATTTGCAGGGCGCTCTCCAATCGTAGGGGTATTAGATATCTTCTCAACAATATCCAATCCATCCAAAACCTCTCCAAAAATGGTGTAATTTCCATCCAAATGTGGTGTGCCACCAACTGTCGAATAGGTTTGACGTTGTTCTGGGCTCATTTTAGCTGGTTTAATTTTGGCAAACTCCGCCTCAATAATAGGGGTAATCTGCTTTTGCAATAGTTGTAAGCTATCCGTTTTTCTTTGTTGTTGAAAGGTTGCAAACTTCTTCTGAAAAGCACTGTTCTCAGGCTTGTTGATCCATTTTGAAAACAACTCTTGTTTTTGTTGAAACTGCATGCGTTGCTCCATGGTATTCAATTCTTGCTCATTCCAAACCCTACCTACTACAATATAAAACTGACTGCCCGACGAAGCCTTCTTAGGGTTGATATCATCCCCTTGTCTGGCTGCTGCCAAAGCACCTTTTTTATGAAAATGAGCCTCAGGCGTAATCTCCGCCGGAATGGTATAGCCAGGACCTCCATTTCCCAATGGCATGCCTGCCACAGGGTGTTTCGAGTCTGGGTCACCCCCTTGAATCATAAACTCCTTCACAATTCGGTGAAAAAGGGTGCTGTCATAAAAATGGTTTTTCACCAATTTCAAAAAGTTTTCTTTGTGCAGGGGGGTATCATCATAAAGCCTTACCACAATATTTCCTTCACTTGTCACCAACAACACCTGGGTTTGAGCCAGGCCGTTCAATTTTAAAAACAAAGACATTAAAAGTAAAAACGCCAATTTCTTCATTCTTCTAAATTTTGAATTTTACTAAAAATCATGTAGGTTTACTCAGCTATAAAGATAATAATTGTCCGCCTCATGCCCTTCATCCGACAAAATAAGTATGCTTTCTTGGTCATTTTCGGCCTATTATTAACAGGAGTTTTTACTGCTTGTCAAAAAAACACCCAATGCACTGCCTATGTAACAATTGTAGACACCGCCTCACATACATTACCTGGGGTCACTGTATCAGTAGGTTACAATAAAGTGGTTGCAGGCAAATCCGCCGTTAGCGCTGTTCAAGTCACCGACAATACTGGATCTACCACTTTTAACTTTAAGTTGCCAGCTGTATTTGATGTCAATTTGACCTATAAAAATCGCACTGATTCTGCCGTAGGAACCATGAGTTTATCAGCAGGCAGTTCTGTAACCTATACCTATACTTGGCGTTGATTTCCTAACCGTCCTATTGGTTCACTAGCAATTTAAAGCCCTTTCCGTGTATATTGATAATTTCCACCTTGGCATCCTCCTTCAAGTACTTCCTCAGTCGGGTTACAAAAACATCCATGCTGCGGCTGTTAAAATAATTATCGTCCCTCCAAATAGATTTTAGGGCAGCATTCCTATCCAAAACCTTGTTTTTATTTTTACAAAGCAACAGCAACAGCTCAGCTTCCTTTGTCGTCAAAGATTGCTGGTGCGCACCTAATAGCAAAAGCTGTTGGCTCACAATAAACTTGTATTCTCCAATCTGGTATTCAGGTAAATCAGGTTCAGCCGGGTTCTGCGCATTCGTCCTTCTTAAAATGGCAGACAACCTTAGCAACAACTCCTCCATACTAAATGGCTTGGTTATATAATCATCTGCCCCAGCCGTAAAGCCCTCAATGGCATCGTCCTTCATCGATTTAGCCGTCAAAAACACAATCGGAATATTGGCATTCAACACCCTAATCTCCTTGGCCAGGGTAAATCCATCTCTGATAGGCATCATCACATCCAACAAACACAAGTCAAAGTTATTTTTCTTGTACAAATCAAGGGCCTCCTTGCCATTTTTAGCCCAAGTCAAGGTATAATCCTTTGCCTCCAAATATTCTTTTAAAAGCTTGCCCAGGTTGGGGTCATCCTCTGCCAACAGAATCTGTACCTTTTTTGTTTCGTTTTCCATGATGCTGGTTGTTAAATTTTAATGGTTCATAAGGCAAGAAAACTGTAAACGTACTTCCTTTACCCAATTCACTTTCAATGCTAATATTCCCCTGATGCTTTTCTACAACTGCCTTAACATAACTCAAACCCAAGCCAAATCCTTTCACGTTATGCACATTACCTGTTGATACCCTAAATAAGGTGTCGAAAATCTTGCGCTGGTTCTCCTTGCTAATTCCAATGCCATTGTCCTTCACCGAAATCTCAATGCCATCAGGGTTATTCCTGGTAGCAATCTCAATCTTAGGTTGTTCCAACGAATACTTCAATGCGTTGTCAATCAGGTTGAATAAAATATTAGTAATATGCACCTTGTCGGCCTGTATGGTAAAGTTACTAGCCAGCAACCCGGTTATAATCTGCCCATTTTGGTTCTCCACTTGTAGCTTTATGTTGTCAATTGTCCTTTCAATCAACTCATGAATATCCACCTCTGCCAATTTCAGTTTATATTGGCCCTTATCCAGCAATGCCGTTTGTAAAACATTCTCTACCAACACCCCCAAGCGCTTGTTCTCATCATTAATAATGCCCACATAACTGTTGATCTTTTCAGGTGTTTTAGCAATGCTCTTGTCATTTAAAACCTCGCAAGCCAACGATATGGTCGAAATAGGGGTCTTAAACTCATGCGTCATATTGCTGATAAAATCGTTCTTTATGTCCGACAATTTTTTTTGTTTAAAGATGATCGAGAGTGCAAAATAAAATGAAATGACCAAGGCCAAAATCATCAATGTAGATGCCCCCAACATAATCCATAATTTCTTTAACACATAGTTCTGTTGGTGCGGAAAAGTAATTGCCAGGTACGAAGGCTGAATAAAAACAGTAGTTGGAGTCAGATTCACCCGGTAAGGAGATGCCACTAATTCTTGAAACGCTGGAGGAGGGCTTTTCAATTGTTTCTCTGTCAAAACCCCAAAATGAAATTCAGCATCAATTCCATTGTCATGCAATTCAGACCTGATGATAGAGTCCAACATGAGCGTATCTACCTTCTGCTTATAATCTTTGTAAACATTGATGCTTATCAATTCATCAAAAATATCATTCACCATATCCGATTGGCTATGCAGCCAGCGGTAACGCTCATCCGTAGTGTCAGCAAATGGAATAGATAAAAAAGCCTTGTCCTTTAAAGAGTCGTCAAAGTACTCATGCTCTTTGGTTTTCCTGATAGCAACCCCATTCGAATCTGATTGAAACTCTTCAACAATCTTAACATTAACCTTTCTTTTGTCAATATGCACCGCATTGCCATCAAGGGTAGAGTCATGTCTTTTATGCCCTGCAATGGTCGAGTCATCCTGGGCAAACCAACGCATCCCTTGTTTGCGAAAATTCAGTTTATGCGAAATCCGAGCAGCTGCCGAAGCCTTTTGGTACTTGTAAACCACACTATTCAAGGCATCATTCGCACTCTGGTTAAAATGTTGCTCTTTTAAGGTAATGGCGTTTTTAGCCCAATAAAGTTGAGTCAAAATCAGACCCACCAAAGCCACGCAAACCGAAATGGTGATAAGTCTGATAGTATGCTTCTCTAAAAAATCCATTGAGCAAATGTACCTAAGTATTGCTCAGGCATTCGGTGGTTAACCTTTTTTAACAATTGATGCAAGCAACTTGGTATTCAACTGAACATAATCATCGCTTTTGGCATCTTTAGCCAAAGCAAGCGACAATTCAGCAGCAGCTTTTGCCCCAGCTAGGTCACCTTTCTTTAGTAATATTTTAGCTTTCAAATGCGCAATAAAAAATCCTTTCGGATTTTGTTCCAAAGCCTTGTTTACCCAATCAAGGGCTTTGCCAAGGTCCTTGCCATTGTCGTAATAATAGCTAGCCGCTGCAAAATAAGGGCGTTTGTCTTCTGGTGAAAGCGCAATATCAATGTTTTTCATCATCACGCTATCAATATCAGCCACCACCGAAAAAGCAACCCTAGTAGTCTCCCAACTCAATTCAACCTGAGCTGATGTTTGGCGCATATTGGTCATCTCAATGGTAAAAGTTTCAACCGATTCCTTTGACATAAAAACCGGAACATTAAATCGCAAGGCATCTTCTTCTTGCTTGTACGAACCAGTTCCCGACTGTTTCGCATTTTTATTAAAAATAATGGTCCATTCTTTCTGACCCGGAATGCTGAACAAAGAATAAGTGCCTGCCGCTAAAGCATGGCCTTCCACCGAAACATTCTCAGTAAACGTAATCTTGGTGCAGCCATTTGCTCCAGTTCTCCACAATTTGTCAAACGGAACCACCTCTCCAAATGCGGTCCTACCCTTTAAACTAGGGCGCGAATAGTCAATCACTACCTCTCCTAATGCAAAATTTTGTTTCAGCACTTGGGTAGGGCTATTGGCAGGTGTTTTCAATGTTTGAGCAACCGAACCTTCGATAGCAAAAACAGTCAACAGCGCAAGCGATAAAGTAAGGGTTATAGGGCTTTTCATAAGTATCATATTTAGCCTAAAAGTACTAAAAACTCGCATTTATTTTGTTAATTTGTGGTTATGCTTTCTGCTCATTTTACAATGAAAAACTATGTTTGATTTAAAAAACTACATCAATGGAGAACTGGTAGCCCCCATTTCTGCCACTTATATAGACAATATCAACCCAGCAAACGGAACAGCCTATTCACGTATTCCCGATTCAGATGAACGTGATGTCGCCTTAGCCTATGAAGCCGCCGCAGAAGCTTTCAAAACTTGGTCTGTAACCCCAAAGCAAGAGCGCAGCAACCTCCTCATGCGTTTGGCAGACCTCATCGACCAAAATCACGAAAAACTCTCCCAAGCAGAAAGCCAAGACAATGGCAAACCCATTCAACTGGCGCGCACAGTTGACATACCAAGGGCAGCATCTAATTTTAGGTTTTATGCCACAGGCATACTTCACCTTTCTGATGAAGCCCATGCCATGGAAAACACAGCCATCAACTATTCTTTACACCAACCATTAGGTGTGGTGGGCTGTATCTCCCCCTGGAACTTACCCCTTTACCTATTCTCTTGGAAAATAGCCCCAGCATTAGCAGCCGGTTGTACGGTAGTGGCAAAACCATCTGAAATCACCCCTTATACCGCCTATCTATTGAGTGAATTGTGCATCCAAGCAGGATTTCCCAAAGGAGTACTCAATATCGTACATGGCTTCGGGCACAAGGTTGGAGCAGCCATAACTGCACACCCAGGCATACCCGCCATCTCCTTCACCGGAGGTACCAAAACAGGGGCAGAAATTGCCCGCGTTGCAGCACCCATGTTCAAGAAACTATCACTCGAACTAGGAGGCAAAAACCCAAACATCATATTTGCTGATTGTGATTTCGATAACATGATCAAAACCACCATTCATTCTTCCTTCTCCAACCAAGGCGAAATCTGTTTGTGTGGCTCACGCATTTTCATCGAACGTCCGATTTACGAAAAATTCAAAGCGGCCTTTTTGGCAAAGGTAAAAGAACTCGTGCCTGCCAATCCCGCACTCGACAGCACCCGTTTAGGAGCCATTGCATCCAAACCCCATCTTGAAAAAATCCTATCCTATATTCAATTGGCCCAAGAAGAGGGCGGAACCATTTTGGCAGGAGGAAAACAAGTACAGCTCACTGGAGAATGCGCCAATGGGTATTACCTCCAACCTACTGTCATTGAAGGGTTGTCCTACAATTGTCGCACCAACCAAGAAGAGATTTTCGGCCCAGTGGTAACCCTCACCCCTTTCGATACTGAAGAAGAAGCATTAAAATATGCCAACAGTACCCAATATGGTTTGGCATCCATCCTCTGGACAGAAAACCTTACCCGAGCCCACCGCATGGCCAATCAATTGCATTCAGGCATTGTCTGGATCAATTGCTGGCTGTTGAGAGACCTACGCACCCCTTTCGGTGGAGTAAAAAACTCGGGGGTAGGGCGTGAGGGAGGCTTCGAAGCCTTGCGTTTCTTTACCGAACCCAAAAATGTATGCATCCGTCTCACCCATTAAAGTAAACTGCTAAAACCGCCTAAAACAGAATTACATGTTAGATAAAACAGGAATCGCCAAACGCATCGCACAAGATTTAAAAGATGGTTATTATGTTAACCTCGGAATCGGAATTCCAACCCTTGTAGCCAATTATGTACCCAAGGGCCTCAATGTAGAATTTCAATCCGAAAATGGTTTATTGGGCATGGGTCCCTTCCCCTTCGAAGGCGAAGAAAGTGCCGACCTAATCAACGCAGGTAAACAAACTGTAACCATGATGCCAGGCGCTTCTATTTTTGACTCAGCCACCAGTTTTGCCATGATCAGAGGACAGCATGTACATTTAACGGTTTTAGGTGCGATGGAAGTCAGCCAAGAAGGAGACATCGCCAACTGGAAGATTCCAGGCAAGATGGTAAAGGGGATGGGAGGAGCCATGGACTTGGTAGCCTCAGCAGAAAACATCATTGTAGCCATGCAACATGTTAACAAAGCAGGGGAATCAAAATTATTGCCCAAATGCACCTTGCCCCTAACAGGGGTGAAATGTGTAAAGCGCATCGTAACCGAATTGGCAGTAATCGAAATAGTACCAGCCGGATTCAAGTTGCTTGAGCGTGCCCCAGGCGTAAGCGTTGAACAAATCAAGAATGCAACCTTAGGTCATCTGGTCATCGAAGGAGAAATCCCTGAAATGAACATCAACTAAGGTGAAAGCACCAATCAAAAATTACCTCTGCGCAGCCTTGGTAATCATCTCTATTTGGTCATGCGGCAACAAACCAAGTAAAGATCAAAAAGCCAAGAACCAAGTAATGATGGATCAAAACCCACCATTAACAGTTCGAATAAAGGCGAGCAACGGCATGTACCTGTCCCTCCGAAAGACAGACAATAAATTACTGCCCAATCAGTCGGAGCGCAGCAATGGTACTTGGTTTGAATTGGTCGAATTAGGAAACGGAAACCTGGCATTTAAGGCCTCTACCGGAAAATACCTTACCATCAAAGGACCTCCACCCTGGACCATTACCTCCGATGGAGACCAGCCAACAGGAGACCAAACTTTTATGCTTACCACCCTTGGAAAAAACAAGGTGCAAATCAAAACCGCCAATGGTTGTTACTTACAAGCCGACAAAGCTGAAACCCCATTATCTGCCAGTCCTAAGCCTGCTGAAAAAGCAGGGGAGTTTACCATTGAGGTAAATCGGTAATTACCAATCAATTCTCAAAAATTGGGTTCTTCACCCAACCTTTCTTGTGAAAGAAATAGGCAAAAGAAACACCCAACACCCCAAGGCCATACTTCACACTTCGTTTAAAATTGATTGATGAAGCCTCTTTAAAATATTTTGTTGGGCAGGTAATCTCAGCAATCTCAAAGCCGGCATAAAGCACCTGGGCAGCCATTTGGTTGTCAAATACAAAATCGTCTGAGTTCTTATGGTAGTCAATCTTTTTTAGCACTTCTTTCGAAAATGCCCTGTAACCTGTATGGTATTCAGACAACTTCTGGTGCATCAAAATATTCTGACTCAAAGTCAAAATCCGATTAAATATAAATTTATACAAAGGCATTCCCCCCTTTAAGGCGCCCATGCCCAAAATCCTAGATCCAAAAACAGCAGGGTAAAGGTCTTGAGCAATTAAGTTCGCCATTGATGGAATCAACAACGGAGTGTATTGGTAATCCGGGTGCAACATAATTACAATATCTGCACCAATGGCCAAGGCCTTGTCATAGCAACTCTTCTGGTTGCCGCCATAGCCTTTATTTTGTTCATGCCGAATAATATGTCTGATGCCCAATTTATTTCCAACCTCAACAGTATTGTCCTTGCTGGCATCGTCCACCAAAATGACATCATCAACAATATCAAAAGGTATCTCCTTATAAGTTTTTTCTAATGTCAATGCCGCATTGTATGCAGGCAATACTACAACCAATTTTTTACCGAGAATCATATCAAAGCGTTTTAGTCGTATTCAAAAGGTCTCTAATTTGTTTCACCTTCCAAGGCGTATCACCCAAGCCTTCTATATGTTGGTTAATCAAATTCTTGTTTTTAGACTGCACATAAAAATAAGCCAAGGTTTCAGCAGCTGCGGTATTCAGTCTCGAATTACCACTTGTCATGCCTTCCAACAAAGCATCAATAAATGGCTCATCAAAGTAATCGCAACGCTTCAAAGCGCCCATTGCAAACATGCGCGTCCTAAATTCATAGGCATTGGTAGCCAAGGTTACCAGTTTGGCAAGTGCAGCTTTGTCTTGCAAATAATTATAACTCAACTCCAATCGTTTTGCCAAAACATTGTGTCCAACCGCGCCATCAGTGGTTTCAACCAATGAAAGGTATTTTGGTGCCAAAGCAGGTTTAGCAGCACATAATTTCTCTAAAACCTGAGCAGTCAACTCATACGATGAATCTGGCAATTGTTTCTCTAAAGCTTCCAACTGCATTTCATCTGGCTGGGTTAAATGTGCAATCACATTCTTCCTTACCATAACATCTTTGTCATTGATAGCCTTCAAAATAATTTCCTTGCTCCTTGCTTGTTTGTCTTGAATGAGTTGGTTGATAATTTCATTTCTAGTGGCATGAAAAGTTTCTTTTTCATAAGCAGCATACAAAGTCTCACGCTTATCTTGTAAACTGTCCTCCCTTAACCCAACCAATGCATCATAACGGTCTAATGTCGAGGCTGCCTTCAATGCTTGTGTTTTCAAATAGGTCAAAGGCTTATTAAATGAAACCGATTTCAATACCTCATTGTTCGGGTCAAACAAAACATAGGCAATACTTTTCTTAGCAAAACTATTCAGGGTAACAATCTCTGTTGGCTTATCAATATAAATTGTTTTAGATTCTTCAGTCCCATCGGTATAAAAAACAGAAAACTGAATAGGCATATTAAACAAATCGCCCACTTGCTGAACCGTAAACTGGTTGCCGTCCGCAGTTTCTTCAAAGTTGACCTTATAATGTGGCTCACCACCTTTATAAACCCATTCCTCCCAAAACCAGTCCAACGAAACACCCAACGTTTCTTCAAAGGCAACCAACAAATCATGTGAATCCACATTGGCATACTTGTGTTTCTCCAAATAGGCCTTAATCGCTTTATTGTAGGCCTCTCTGCCACCAGCAACATTTTTTAGCATATGCAACACAAACGCACCCTTAGGGTAATGGCGAACCTGCCCACCCTCACTATGTGCCACTGGGTAGTTATTCTTTGCCGATTCCTCTAAAGCTTGGTTTTGAGCCAATCTCCTCGCCCATGCAAATTGATCAGGGCCATTTACCACTGCTTCAAACAGTTGGTTGTAATAGGTGGCAAAGCTTTCTTGTAACCAATGGTGAGCATCGCTTCTGGCCGTAACCAAATCCCCAAACCATTGATGTGCCAATTCATGTGCATTAACACCTACATAATATTTATCCAAATAAGCCCTTTCATCCACTTCAAAAAAATCACCGTATATAGTAGCCGTTGTGTTCTCCATGGCTCCAAACATAAATTCTTGCACCGGCACCTGTGAATAAGACTCCCAAGCATAATGTACCCCAATCTCTTTCTCAAAAAAATCAAACATCTCTTTGCTGTACTTATAAGTAGGGTGTGCTCTATTGCTCCACTCAGGGTAGTAATACAGGTTAAGTGGAATACCTGAACTGCTTTTTTCTTCCAGACGGTCGTACTTGCCAATTGCCAGCATAATCAAATACGGGGCATGTGGATGAGTCATTTTGTAATGCCATAAAATTTCTCCATTGCCCAATTCTTTCTTCTTAACCAGCGTTCCATTTGAAATCACTTTATAATCTTTGTCAAAACTCACCTGTATGTCTGAAATTACCTTGTCATTCATTTCATCATACATCGGAATCCAACACCTGTTATCCAAGCTTTGACCTTGGCTCCAAATTTGTTTGCGCGAGGTATTGGTTTTATCGTTCCATCCCACAAAATAGAGCCCTTTCTTAGGTGCAGCACTATAAGTAATGGTTAAACTGTCCACCTCACCCCAATGCAGCGCATTGGCTATAAAAACAGTTAAGTTTTCTTTGGTAACCTTAAACTGAACAGGAGCTCCATTCAACTTTACCTCGGCAATGTTCATGTCAATTGCATCCAATACAATAGAATGAATATTTTCCTGAAGCGGAGTAAAAACCTCTGTCACCTTACCATGGATCAAGCCCTTCTCTGGCTCAAAATTGGCCACCAAACTAAGTTTGGTAAAATCCAAATTATGCGCCCTAGGTGCCAATTTAGCATCCGTCAAATATTGTCTTGTTTTCACTTGGGCATTCAATCCCAACACCGGAATAAAAATTAAAAAAAGCTTGGTTAATGTTTTCATAAGCAAAATTCAATTGCGAAGATAAGACTAGTTTTTGGGTTTCAATCCCCGCTTGACCAATCTCATTTTGTTAGCTAAAATTTCGGTGTTCTTTGGCTCAATCTTAAGCCCATCTTCAAAATCTACAAGTGCCTTTTCAAAAAGCCCCAAATTATAGTAAGCCACCCCCCTGATATTGAAATTTTTAGCAAGGGCTGGTTCATCCTTAATTTTTTGGGTATAAACCAAAACCAAATTCTCTTGAAATGCTTTGTTCACATCTGCGATATAACCTGCAGGAATGTTTTTGGCATGCAATTGAGCCGCCCTTTGTAAGTCAGCTGCCGCACTGTCAATTTGCAGTTTGGAGTAATAAATCAAGCTTCGCTTGAAATAATATTCCCCAACCTTGGGGTTCATGGCTATCGCAATTGAGTAATTTTTTAAAGCAGGGTCTAATTCCTTCTCCAACAAATAAACAGCACCCAGGTTCGCATAAAACATCTGGTTTGGTTTCAAAGCAATGGCCTTTTCAAATTCTTCCTGAGCAGTTTTAAAATCTCCAATTTTTTGGTATTCCACCCCAACCATATTGTGCAAAAATGCTATGCCAGGAGACTCGTTTGCCGCTGCCCTGGCAAATGAAAAATCTGACCTGTAAACCTGGCTGCGCAGTACCTGTTTCGTTCCAAATACCAGCAACACCAACCCAATCAACACCCATCCAATCAAAACCTTCGGCCTTTTCAACTCATTCGGCCTTTTCAACTCATTCAACCTTTTCAACTCATTCAACCTTTTCAGTTCATTCCTCCCTTTCAGCTGAATACCCGCAAAGGCCAAACCCATCATAGGCAAGTACATCCGGTGTTCATATTGCTCCCCATTTCCATTCACCCCAGCCCAAGCCGGAATGGCTAAAAAGAAAAAGAACCAACCCAATCCAATCAGAAAATACCCTAGGTTATCAATTCTTTTGGTCACAATCAGCAGCACAATCAATAGCGATGCCATCAAAGCTGGCCAAATTGAAATGTCAACAATAAGCGGCATAATGCCTTGTTTAAAAGGGAACAAAGCCTTTCCAAGGTAGAGCCAAAGCGAAAGTGCCCATTTGCCTAAATGGTCTAAAAACAAACCATTTTCAGCACTTGGGAAAAAGTTGATGATATGTAAACGGGTAAAGAACCAAACCAGGCCAATAGTAAAATAACCCAAAGCCACCTTCGCAATTACCGGCCTTTCCTTAGCAGACGTTCTCCACCACCAAACCCCCAAGAAAACCAAGGGCAAAGTAATGGCATTTTCCTTGGTAAAAAGAGCCAAAATAAATCCCAAAACATGGCCAATCCAATAAATCTTACCCTGCTTTATTCTCAACAAGCAAAACAAACTCAGTAGGGTAAAAACAGCCAATAAGGTATCATTTCTACCCGGTATCCAGGCAATCGCATGCACATTCATCGGGTTAAATGCAAACAACAATGTCCAAATAGCTGCTGACCTCCAATTCGCCTTTAATTCAAGTAAAATAGTGAAAAGCAAGAAACAGGCTAGTCCATGCAACAGGCAATTGGTAAGGTGAAACATCCAAGGCTCCCCATTTCCCAATAGCTGGTCCACCATCATCGAAACCAAAAACATCGGCCGGTAATACATAGCAAACAAAGGCACCGTAAACAGCGAAGGCAGGTAAATCCATTTCTTAAAATAAGCCTCAAAATCCCTCAATACCCATTTGTCATCCATAGGTGAAAACCCAAAACCAAGTGTCGGAATAAAAAGCGCCATGGTAACCAATGCCAAAGCAACTCCAATTAGGTATTTGTGTTTCAACATCTGCAACTGAAAAAATTGAACCTTAATATACTAAACTAATGCAAGCAAAACGGCATATTCATCCATAAAAAAACCCCGGAAAAATTCCGGGGTTTTTTTAATAGTTGAAAGACAAATTAGTTCTTTGCAAATTCAGCATTTGCATCCAAAGTAACTTCTTCGCTCAACATTGCAGCAGGCATAGAAGCGCCAATACCGAAATCAGTACGTTTGATTTTACCAGTCACTTTAAAGCCAGTGATGGTTTTTTTGCTCATAGGGTTAGTGCCAGTTCTTGCAGTTGCAGTCAATTCAACTGGTTTAGTAACACCATGTAAAGTCAAATCACCAGTAATTTTGTAACCAGCACCTTCTTTTTTAAAGCTTTTGCTTTTGAAAGTCAATTTTGGAAATTTAGCTGCATCAAAAAAGTCAGCACTTTTCAAATGCTCATCGCGTTTTTCATTATCAGTGTTTACACTTGCAACATCAGCAGACATTTCAACTACTGCATCAGAAAAATCTTCTTTGGTAGCAGTGACAGTAGCATCAAAACTTTTAAAGCTACCTTCAACATCAGACACCATCAAATGAGTGATGCTGAAGCCCAATTTAGCATGAGCTTTGTCCAAGCTCCAAGTTGTTGAATCCAAAGCTTTAAAAGACAATAGCATTGCAGCTCCTGCAACAAGTACAAATCCAATCTTTTTCATAATTTTAGTTTTTTTAAGGTTAGTGATACAAAGATACACAAAATTTGTTTAACCAAATATCGGAACATGCAAAAAAGCAATAAAAAAGTAGCTTTATTTCCCGGATCCTTTGATCCGCTCACCATTGGGCATGCTTCCATCGTTGCCCGAGGATTGGCTTTAGTGGATGAGGTAATTGTTGCAATAGGGGTTAACTCTCAGAAAGTCAGCTATTTCAGCCTAGAACAACGCCTTCAGAGCATCCAAAAGGTATTTGCCAATGAGCCTAGGGTAAAGGTGGTCAGCTATTCGGGTCTTACCATCAGCTTCTGCAAATCCATTGGGGCGCAATTCATATTGCGGGGTTTACGCACCAGTGCCGATTTTGAATTTGAACGTACCATTGCCCAAATGAACAAAGACCTTGACCCTGCCATTGAAACATTGTTTCTTTTAACCAACCCTGAATTGTCACATATTAATTCTACCGTGGTACGCGAGGTATTGCGCAATGGGGGAGATGCGAGTAAATTTGTTCCCCAAGGGTTAGATTTAAAGCCATACCAACATTGAAATCAGCATTTGCCAGATTAACCGTTCTATTGGTCCTTTTGCAGTTGTTATTTGCCAATGCCCTCGTTGGCCAAGAAAACACAATTCAAGGCCAAGAAAACACAATTCAAATTAAGGGCTATGCCCCCAATTATGTTGGCAAAGAAATGCAGTTGATTACCTATGGAGATTACCTTTCCAACCTTGAAATAAGAGTGGTCAGTGAGACCGTTAACGACAGCGGTTTGTTTTACATCAATTTCAAAACCGACAAAATTAAACGGGTCATGTTGCGTTGTGGCAAACAACATGGAGCCCTTTACGTTCAACCTCATTCCAATTACCGGGTGTTTTTTCCGGCCCGCGACACCATCCGTTTAATTTTGTCGGTTTTGAAATTGATGTAAAACAAACCGCTGTCGTTAACGGTCTCACTGACCACTCTTATTTCAAG
>Ga0364900_10048_pt1 | contig 48407 bp, 38 predicted proteins | sample ExccelJu500002D3_FD_206974 | JGI IMG/M metagenome (GOLD analysis project Ga0364900, IMG submission 206974) | Enriched cells from Trout Bog Lake Hypolimnion, Wisconsin, USA - BchlTB.July09.5000.02.D3 | ecosystem: Environmental > Aquatic > Freshwater > Lake > Hypolimnion/Profundal zone | place: USA...
CGCGTGCGGATGCTGCGTTGCGCCAGGCCAAAGCAACAAAGTCGGCTGAACAATTCGGCCTTTTAGCGGAGAAGATCTCCGATGACGATTACCGCGTGATGATGGGACAGCACAAGCCCGTGCCTGTCGACGAATTAGCGCCCCAGGTGGTGACGGCGCTGCGCGCCATGAAGCCAGGCGATGTCAGCGACGTGATTCAAATGGACCAAGCCTACACCATCGTGCGCCTGCAAGAGCACACTCCGGCGGGCAAGGCAGCATTTGAGGACCAGAAAGCGAAACTGGAAGCCGAACTCCAACTGAACAAGAAGAACCAGATTCGGGCCGCTCTGGACAAAAAACTGCGCCAGAACGCAAAAATCGAAGAGTTGTAAGAGGCTCCGGAAGAAGCCAGGATTCAGAGGCCCGGGCCCAATTGGGCAACCTGTCTCGAAGGACTCGCCGTATGGCTGAACCGGTACCAGGTACGAGAACGAGATTGTCAGCAGCATGCTTAAGCTCAGAGAAATTGAGGATGGCATACAGTGGCGGGTTCTTTGCGAGTCGCGTGGTTTGTGCAGGCAGCACTTCTGCTGTCGGCATGGCCTCTTGTCGCCCAAGTCAGGGTCGGCGAAACCAGCACGAGCTTGAGCGGCAACATCGCTTCGGGATATACCGCGGATTACGGGAACATGACCAGTTCCGACCACAGTTGGACGGTTGGGGGCAACGCTACCGCTTCCGGAGCTTTCTATAATCCAAATTTTCTTTCCTATAATGCCAATGTTTACTTCAATCAGTCGCAGGCCAACTCCAATTTCCAGTCCATCTCCGATGCCAGTGGCGTGAACATAACCACCAACATTTTCGGTGGCAGCCATTTTCCCGGTTCGTTCACTTATTCCAAGGCCTACAACAGTGAAGGGAACTACTCTCTTCCAGGCATCGCCAATTATGTGACCCATGGCAACAACGACAATATTGGCTTCAACTGGAACGAAAACCTTCCGGACGCCCCCAGTTTCTCGGTAGGTTTCCAGACGGGAAACAGCCAGTACTCGGTGTACGGGACGAGCGACCAGGGAAAGAACGCGTTTCATTCGCTCAACCTCCACTCGGGCTATAGCGTGGCAGGCTTCAATATGTCCGCTTACTACGTCACAGGGGGTGGCCACTCGGTGATTCCGCAGGTGGTGGCCGGTCAGCAGATAGCTGAAACACATCAGGACAACAGCGCCGAGGGGTTCAACGTACAACACATGCTGCCATTGCACGGCTCGGCTTCTGCGGGCTTCAACCGCTCCGAATGGAACACCAATTATCTGGGTTTCAAATCGAGCGGGAGCATTGACACGATCAACGCTTTGGCGGCAGTGCATCCCCTCAATTCGCTGTCAATCTCGGCCAATGCGAACTATTCAGACAATTTGAGCGGGCAACTATACCAGTCTGTTATCTCCGCCGGCGGCCTGGTTCCGGGGCCCAACTCAGACAGCAAGTCAGATTCCCTCGACCTGATGGTCATTGGCAGCTACACTCCGTTACAGAATTTTCAGACCAGCCTTTTCTTCGAACGCCGCACGCAGTCCTTCCTGGGAGAGGATTTTGGAGTGACGTCATACGGTGGGGGCGCCTCCTATGGGCACAGGGTTTATAACGGCAATTTCAACTCGTCGCTGAGCGTAACCGCGAATTCCGCCGACAAGACCGGCGCGGATACTTTGGGCCTGTCGACCACCGAGAATTACACCACCGAGGTGATGGGATGGCATTTGAACGGGTCATTTGCCTATACCCAGAACGCACAAACCTTGCTGGTCACTTACATGAACTCGTTTTTCAACTATTCGGGTAACGCAAGGCGGCGGTGGGGCAGGTTCAACATTGGGATGGGCGCCGGCGCCGGACGGACCGCGTTAACCCAGCAAGCCGGCACATCAAACAGCAGCCAGAGTTACAACGCAAGCGCGGGTTTTGGACAATGGATCAACGCCACCGGCAGCTACTCCAAAGCTGACGGACAGGCTTTGGCGACTGGAGGAGGGTTGGTTCCGGTGCCGGTACCCTCGCCCACAATACCTTCGAGCCTGGTGAGCCTCTACGGCGGAAATAGTACTTCCTTTGGGCTTTCCAGTGCTCCCGTCAAGAACTTTATCATCGCGGCCACATATAGCAAGTCGACCAGCAATACTTCAGTTGATGCGCTCACGTCCGCGAACAAGACCGATCAATTCAATACCCTCATGCAGTATCAGTTTCGCAAGTTGAACTTTGTCAGCGGATACGCCCGGTTGGAACAGGGCTTTAGCGTGTCCGGAACGCAACCAGAGGTTATATCCTCGTTCTACATAGGTGTATCGCGTTGGTTCAACTTCTTCTAAGTTGGAAGCGGCGGCAATACCTGAGCGCAGCCTTGGTCATGGCTGGCGTCGCGCTGCTGCTGGCTCCAATCTGGGCATCCACAAAGTCCAAACGCGCAGCGGCCGTTCCCGAGCAGTGGGAGATGTCGCTTGATGGTGGGCGTAAGCTCTCATGGGAGCACAGCTTCACTTCGGAGCGTGAAGTCAATCCCAACCGCGGCTTTTGGACCAAGGTTGTGGACGTAATCGCAGGCGAGCCCAATTACCACTTCCTGGTGCGTCCTTACAGCATTGCCACCGATTCGCGCGGTCGGATCATTGTCACCGATCCGGGCGCGGATGGCGTGCACATCTTCGATTTCGCGCAGCGAAAGTACAAGTTCATCCAGCGCAAAGGCAAAAGCAAGGACTCGATGCTGGCGCCGCAATGTGTCGCCGTCGATGCCCAGGACAATATATATGTAACCGATTCAGAAGCTGGCGTGATTTTTGTATTCGAGCCCAACGGAAAGCTCCTCCATACCATTGGCAGCTTGAAGGGCGGCGAAGGTTACTTCAAACGGCCAACCGGGATTGCGGTGGACTCGGCAGCGCAGCGGATTTACGTAACAGATACGTTGCGCGACCAGGTGTTTATGCTCGACATGCAAGGCACCGTGCTCAAGACCATCGGTAGCACGGGGCAAGCAGAGGGCGAGTTCAATTTGCCCACTGAACTGCGGTTGGATGGGCCGAACCTCATGGTGGTGGATGCCATGAACTTCCGTGTGCAGGCATTTGACCGCTCCGGAACCTTCAAATTCGCCATTGGAAAGATCGGCGACAGTGCCGGAGCCATGTTCCGGCCAAAGGCGGTCAGCGTTGACTCGGAAGGCGATCTTTACGTAGTGGATGCTCTGTGGGGTGTGGTGCAGGTCTTCAACCGCCAGGGAGAATTGCTGTATTACTTCGGCTCCAAAGGCACGCATGCGGGAGAGTTCCAGTTACCCGCAGGGCTGTTTATCGACCATGACGACCGGGTTTTTGTAGTGGATTCGTTTAACCGCCGCGTCCAGATATTCCATTACGCCGGATTGCAAAAGCCGGCTACGGAGGAAATGAAGTGAGGCTCAGAACATTACTGGCCGGATTGACGATTCTGCTGACAGGGACCGCGTTGCCTGCTCAAATTATAGGCGACGTGTTGGGTGTGCATAGTTTTGGGCCGGGCACCAAGTCGCCTATCGTCGGCGCTCGTCCCGACTCCTGCGCCTACTGCCACGCGCCGCACTCAGGACTGAATCGCGGCCTCTGGAACCAGAAGCTAACCACCCAGGTCTACACACTGTATTCGAGCAAGTCTGAAGTGAACAAAGGCAATCAGCCAATACTCGGCAGTGACAGCAATCAATGCCTCAGTTGCCATGACGGTACTGTGGCGGTCGGGAACACAGTGGCCTATGGCCAGGTGATGACTACCGGAACAATGAACACGTGGGATGTTTTCGGCAGCACCTTGCAGTCTTCCCACCCGTTCAGCATGAGGCCCTTGCAGGATAGTGTCGACCTGTTTGAATCGCTGACATCCACCGGTAAGACCCATGACCCGACCGGAGCGGTGAAGCTGATCCAGGGAGACGTCGAGTGCACGTCGTGCCACAATCCGCACGTGCAAGCCAAAGATTTGGTGTCGCTGAATTTTCTGGTGACAGACAGTTCCAGTGGTCAAATGTGCCTGGACTGCCATGATCCAACCCGGCAAAAGGGAGGCCAGGTCAACCCGCTGGCCGATTGGCCCACCAGCGCCCATGCAATGGCCACCGCCGTCAAAATTTCGCCATCGGCCCTCCTCGGAAGTTACAACACGGTGGCTGGCGCTGCCTGCATCGCCTGCCATACACCGCACAACGCCAACGGACCGGCGCGGCTGTTGCGTGGACAAAATGAGCAGGACTGCATTGCCTGCCACAATGGCGCGAACGTTTCTCCAATGAAGCCTTACGCCAACGTATTTTCAGAGTACGATACGTCCAAGTCCAAGGTCGGGCATCCGTTTCCCGCCTCGACCAACCCGCACGAAGCTACTGAAGATACATTGCTCAACAACAACCGTCACGCTACTTGTGTCGACTGCCACAATGGGCATGGCTCCGAGGTGGTCGATGTATTTCCAATTCCGCCCCTGATCCGCGTCTCCCAGAAAAACATAGCTGGTATCAACGCCAGCAACGGAATCAACGTCCTGACGCCGGCCATCAACCAATATGACAACTGCCTGCGTTGCCACGGTAACAGCACGGGCAAACAAAAGATGCCGATTTATGGCTACTTCCCGATGCGTGCGGTCGCGCTGTCCGATTCTCTGAACCTGATCCCGCAGTTTGCCACCTCAGCAATCTCCAGCCATCCCGTGATGCATGGCAGGACCAGCACTCTGCCACAACCCAGCTTGTTGGCCACAATGTTGGATATCTACGGCAATCCAAAGGGGCGCGTCATGGGCACCCAGATCCTCTGCACCGATTGCCACAACAGCGACGACAATCGCGAATTCGGGGGAGGCGGTCCAAACGGTCCTCATGGCTCCATTTATCCCCACATTCTGGAACACCGTTACGAATTCAGTCAGGCCGTCACGCCGGGCGATACGATTATCAAAACTTATCCAGGACCCGACTTGACCGTGTTTGGGCCCTACGGCCTGTGCGCCAAGTGCCATGATCTATCGATTCTGCAGACTTCCTCCAGCAGTTGGAGTGGGCACAGCGAACACATTAGTACCCTCGGCATCTCTTGTTCCGCATGCCACACCGCTCATGGCAATGTAGCCGGCGCGGGGCCAATCAGCGGCGAGCGATTGGTCAATTTTGATTTGAATGTTGTGGCCCCGAATGGCGTTCCCGTTTCATACAATCAAAGCACCAATAGCTGTGTACTGGTGTGCCACAAGGCCGCACACAATCCTGGTGGCGGGGTTACAAAGGTTGCCGCAAGGGGACCTGTCGTAAAGAAGTGAGCGCCGTCCAGCGTTCACTTCTTATCATGCCTCCCACCGGCGTTGCCGACCCACGGGAGATGAAACTCTGGGTGCCCCATCCTCGCGGCGTCTTTGTTTTTGCCGCTAGGGTGGGAGACCTCGAACCTTAATTTGACCTCGTCTCGAATCTCGATTCTTCTATAAGTGATATGCAAAAGCCCGCAGTCTATGCTCACTTACCGAACAGAATCGAAGCCTTCCTAAAACACCGTCCCCGCCGTGCTCCCATTCATTTCGTTTGACTTTTCTCCATGGCACTGACGGCAGAACTGTGCCGTCTGATTTGACAAGGGGTTGGAGTCGTTTGGGTTGTAGGGGCCGCGAAGGAAGAACATGGTTGTGTAGGTGCCAGCCGGCAGACCCGATTTCGAGCCTCGGGTCACATTCACAATATTCATTACGTGCGGGTCGTGGCAGGTGGTGCAAACAACCACCGCGCTATTGCCATAAGCACCCGGCTGGACAAAAAAACCATAATTTGTGACGAACCTGCTGGAATTTGCACCCTTCATGCTGACTACGCCGTTGGCCTGGGCGCAATCCCAATGAGAGCCGCCGCAATTTAGTTTGGCGGTCAGTCCCAGCGGGTGGTCGTTGACGTAGCTTCCACCGCTGCCACCGTTCATTCCGAACATGGTCGGTATTTTGTTGCTGGTTCCGTAGGTTGCAGGCAGTGTTTCATACACCATGTCTTTCATCATGGCTCTGGACGCATAGTTGCCATCGTGGCAGCTTAGGCAGGTCATCACGCCGGCCACATCGGGCGTCCCGGCCGACATGCTGGTGGGCAGCACTTCTACAAATTTGCCTCCGCCAGTTGTAAGGGTCTTGCCGTACAAACTCGATACATCCTCGCCCCACAGAGCAACGTTGCCCGATGTAGGGTCGGCGGTTTTGGCCTTGCCATTTCCGTTTGCGCCGCTGTGTGGTGCGTGGCAGGCCGTGCAGCCACGGCCGTAGTTGAGGTGAGCGCCCAGAATGTCAGTCGCCGGAGCCACTATCTGCGCCGCCGCAAAGCCGGTGCCCGCCATGATCATCAACGTGACTAATATATGCCCCTTCATTGATTAGGCCCCCTGGTGCGAAAATCTGCTGCTCGACTGAGTGTCAATCGATATGGGGGCGGAAACGCAGGTTATCGTTCTCGAAAGATTGGCTGAGATTTCGTTTTGGTCTGCCAGGCAAACGATTCCCGTGTTGGAATCCAGCAGCAGGGAAGCCGTCTCGCTGAATCTCATCTTTTGATTATTTTTGACGAATGGCAAGCGAAGTCGTAGCCGGCGCCGCTACAGAGTTTTATCACGTTGGAGTCGTGCCGGGTAGCTAGGCAAATCGTAACTTTCGGTTAGGGTGGTGATACGGTCGGAACGATGAGGAAACCCCGAATCACAGAACGACAAGTCTACTCAAAGCGCCATGTAAGGCCCGTTGTGAATCCGATAGGATAGCCCGGGGTGCCATGCACGCGTGCTTCAACCGGAGCAGCCGGGCTAATGCGGGAGTCGAAGAAGTTCTGTGTCTCGTAGTAGCGCTTATTATTCAGATTCTCGACAGAGAGATTCCACTCAAGCCCGCGACCGAGCTTCCTGGATGCGGCAAAATCCAATACATCGAGTCCGCTGGCGTGCGTCTGTGCTGAATTCACGTAGGGCAGAGCCGGTGGCACTGAAGTATTGTCAGGGTTCACGAGCAGGTACCGGCTGACGTGACGATAGCGCAACGAACTGTAGAGTCCGCACCATCCGCTGACCGTCAGGCTGGAATTCCCAACAGAATGCGGCGCGCTATCGACATACTTCCTGGGGAGCGTGCCGGGGAAGAACGCGTTGGTTACCTGCGTGAGCCCTGCATTCCAACTGAGATGCGCGGCGACTTGCCAGGAAGCCTTCGCCTCCCAGCCGTACGAGCGGCTCGGACCCTGGTAGAGCATTGTACCGTTGTCGGGGTCGTACACATCCTCGTGCTGCCGATCGATGAGAAACATATCGGTACTGAGCGAGAATCGCTTCAATTGGTGCGACGTGCCGACCATGTAGAAATTCGTCGCGGCCGCTTTAGGCGAGGTTGGAGCGAGCGCGATTCCACGCGCATCCTGGCTCGTGGCTGCGCGGCCGAAGTTGAAATGGAGCGCTGCCGGAAATCCCAGAACAGGCTTATAGACCAGGTTTACCTTGGGTTCTGCGCTGCCCGCAAAGCTGATTGCGCTGTTTGCCGGAACCAGGTGATCGGTCACTTTGAAGCGAAACTCATCCCAGCGCAACCCGGCATCCATATGCAGGTGCGGGAGATCGATGCCTTGCTGGACGTACATGGCGGGATTAACGATGTGCACGCTTGCCTCTGTCGATGGATCGCCGGGAACAGGCGCAATAATTCGGCGATCTTTGGCATGGAAGAGGTCAACGTTGATCCAGCTTTCAGAGAGATTAGCTCCGGCCATGAAAAGGCCGGGATGGCCCCACAGGCTGTTGGCGTGCACGTACTGTGCGCTTCCGCCGTCCTGCAGACGCGAGTCGTGCTGCTGAATGCCATCTCCATCGACGGGGTCGTTCAGGTAAAAAGTGAAGTCGGAAAACAGATCGAATAATGATCGGCCCAGGTATGCGTCGGCGCGCAGGGTATCGCTCGTGCCGAGGTTCTTCAGGTAGTAGAAGGAGCCTGTGCCACTCCGCACATTTCCTCCATCGCCCGGGTCCATGTACCCAAAGCGGTTCAGAACTCCGGAGTAGACGAGGTCGAGCGGGATTTGTCCTGATGAATTGAAGTTGTTGCTACCACCGTTGACCTTGAACCCGAGAGACTGCGTGCTGTCGAGGGTCCGCATGTAGTTGGCGGTAACGTTGTTGCGGACATAGTGCAGCGGGTTCAGGAAGGGACCGTCGGTGTAAGCGTGCTCCCATGCGGCGAAGTCTTGCGCATTTTTCTGCCGTGGGCTCCATGCGGCGAAGGTGCGATATCCGCCGAACGATCCGCCTTGCGCACGAAGAACCACCCGGTCATCCAAACTCTCTTTGGTACGGATGTGAATGACACCGAGTGCGGAGAAGTCTCCATACGCGGCACTGAACGGGCCGTTGATGATATCGACGTCCTCGACAAGTTCAGGCGTGAGTTCTTTCAGGGAGCCCAGGTAACCTTGGCCGTGGCCCTGTGTCGCCTGGTTTTGTGGCACATCGTCCACCAGCACTTTCAGTCCGCCATTCAAGCCGCCATGGTCGAGATTGAAGCCGAAGCGCCGGACCTCGATGGATTTGCCGCCTCCCTCGTGCTGGCCCGCGTTGATGCCGCTCTCGAGCGTTTCGAAGAGCTGATCGTCGCGCAGGAAAAGCGTGTTCCTGTAGACCGTGTCGTTGCGGCGATCGATGGCCGGATCGACGACGGATGCAGTGATTACAAGCGTTTCGGCGGTTGCGGGAATCTCATAATGAATCTTGAGTTCGAGATTCAGCGCGTGCGCATCATCGGCCAGTGCGGTTTGGTTGGCAGCAATGAATCTGCCCGTCACGGTCAGGCGTACGGGAATGGCGGGAACGCTCAGTGAGAATGCTCCCCGTGGATCGGTCACGACAGAGCGGCGACCGGTCAGCCATTGCGCTGTAACCGTTGCGCTGGCCACTGCTTCCGATCGGTCGTTGACTACAACCCCGGAAAGGGAGTGTTCCGCAGGAACTGAGCCGCCGGGTGGCACTTGCGACCGTACAACTTTCGATGCGAGAGCTAGAATCGCTAGTGCTACGAAATTTAAGATGATGCTACGCGATGCCATGGTTGTCTTAGTCCCTGCATCAGCAATGCAGGTTCAATGTTTGTGGGGGTGTTTGTGTCCGTTGGAGTGGGCGCTGTGGCGCGCGGGTTCTGCCACTGTCATCACAAGTCGGCCATGCTGAACGCCTTTCAGCCCAATAAGGTGGCCTGCAAATCCCTCAACCTCAGTGGCCTTGCCATGCACGATGAGTACCTCAAGGCAGGAGTCGTGGTCGAGATGGGCGTGGCTGGTGGAAACCACCAATTCATGATGTGCATGCTGCAGATCGGTCAGTTTGTCGGTAACCCCATGCGCGTGGTGGTCAAAGATGAGCGTTACTGTGCCGACGACAGTGGCGTGCGGCTTGGCAGTTTTCTCAGCGACCAACTTGTCGCGGATGAGGTCGCGGAAGGCCTCAGAGCGATTGGTATAGCCCAGCCGGCCGATGTAACGATCAAAGCTCTCGAGGAGGTCGGAATCAAGCGCGACGCCAATTCTGCTGAGGATTCCCATGAGTTCTACCTGCTACAGTTCGACTCTAAAAGTGGAAGACACAGAATAGCACGAATGGAGAAATCGTGCGAAAGTCCCGGTTGGAAGATCTGCCGATTTCGGTCTCGGCCTGACCATCGCCAATCCGGAAGGATCAGCGGGCAGGCCTATGCACCTGGCGGTATTCCATCGTTTCCAGCACGGACAGCGACCAGTTGGCGCAACTCAACGGCCCTCTTTAGTCCTGAGCCCTGCTCGACTCTTAGCCTTCATCGTCGCCGTGAACCACGCCGAATTTCTTTAGCTTGTAGCGCAAGGCGTCGCGGCTGATGTCGAGCAGTTTGGCGGCGTTGGTCTGGTTTCCATTAGCCTGGCTCATGGCCAGTTCCACCATGGAGTGCTCCACTTCTTCCAGCGACGTTCCGCCTTCCGGAATGTAGAGTCTCGGAAGGGTCCGTCCATTAGGCAGCGTGCGGCCACCATCCGCCGGAGAGGTGCGTTCGAACAGCGTGCGGCCACCGGATTCGCCCACTGAAAACGGCAGATACACCGCGCGCAGGAAGGGCTCTTCTTCCAGAATCATTCCGCGTTCAATCGTGTTCCTCAGCTCGCGAACATTGCCCGGCCAGTTATGACTGAGAATCAGCGCACGCGTGTCATCGTTGATGCCGCGAATCGATTTCTTGAACCGCCGATTGTAGCGTGCAATGAAAAAGTCCACCAAAGGAAGAATGTCCTCTTTGCGGTCGCGCAGCGGTGGAATAAAGATCGCAATGATAGCCAGCCGGTAATACAGGTCCTGACGGAACTGGCCCTCGCGCACTGCCTTCTCCAAATCCCGATTGGAAGCGGCGATGACCCGCACATCCACCTGCATATCGCGGACTCCACCCACGCGGCGGATGACCTGATCTTCAAGCACGCGGAGCAGTTTGGCCTGCAGCAGCGGAGAGAGTTCGCCGATCTCGTCCAAAAACAACGTCCCGCCATCGGCAGCCTCGAACAACCCCTTCTTCATCTGCTTGGCGTCTGTGAATGCGCCCTTTTCATGTCCGAAAAGTTCGGCTTCCATCAATGTCTCAGGGATGGCGGAGCAGTTGATGGGTACGAACGGCTTGTCGCGGCGGGTGCTTTCGTAGTGAATGGCCTTGGCGATGAGATCTTTTCCAGTGCCGCTCTCGCCCTGAATCAGGATCGTGGTGGCCTCGCAGGACGCAACCTTCTTGACGAAGTTCATCAATTCGGTCATCTTGGGCGAAACGCTCACCACGCTGTCATAACCCACCTCGCGCCGCACCTCGCCGCGCAGCGCCTGCACTTCGCTGCGCAAACTCGTCGCCTCAAGCGCGTTCTTGATCGTAATCTGCAATTCGTCAAAATCGATGGGCTTGCCCACAAAGTCATAGGCCCCAAGCTTGAGTGATGCTTTGACATCATCGAGTTGGGGGTCCGCAGTGATCATGATGACGGCGCGTGCGTCGCCATTTTTCTTAAGCTGATCCAGCACTTCGATGCCGCTCAGGTCAGGCAATCGCACATCAAGAAGCGCAAGGTCGGGGGACTCCCGCTGGGCAAGCCTGAGCCCCGGTTCGCCGGCATCAGCTTCGACTACGAGGTAACCCCACTCTTCGCACTTTTGGCGGAGCGACCAACGCACCAGGCGCTCGTCGTCCACGATCATGATCTTTTCCGCGGGCATCGGTTTTTAATTTACTACGCAAGGGAAGCAGTTGGCTTTGGGTCGTGTCCCGAGTTCCCGGCTCCCGGCAAGATTCTCTGCTGACCTACTTGGGAATACGAGCAGTATCTAATTTATTGTCATATATTTAGGCGAAAATACCAGACCGATTGAAATACCCATTCCCGAGGCGCGACCGACAGGGCCCTTCCAGCCCTAGAAAGTCTGGACCTGGGCGGCGGGTGCGTTAAAGGGAAGCAACACCTCAAACTTGCTGCCCTTTCCCACCACGCTGGTTACTTTGATCTGGCCATGATGTTCTTCGACGATGCGGCGTGTAAGCGACAGCCCTAGTCCGGTGCCATTGCCCCTGGTGGTGTAGAAAGGGCGAAAGATTTGTGTCAACTGCTGTTCGGGAATGCCGCGGCCTGTGTCGCTGACCATCACGCTGGCGCAATCGCCCCGCGAACCGATCTCGACCCGCACCGTGCCTGCGCCTTCCATGGCCTGCACTGCGTTCAGCAGAAGATTGAGAAGCACCTGGTGAATCTGATCGCTGTCATGCTCAACCTCCGCGAGATCCGGGGCCTGCTGAAGTTCGATTTTGATGGGCTGTGACAGCACTTGCTGGCGCGCCAGCATGACGGCGTGTTCCACCGTTGTGTTCAGGTTGCTGCGCATCATCCGTGGAGGATGCGGCCGGGCAGTTTCAAGAAGGTCAGTGAGGATGCGGTTGATCTGGTTGATCTCCAGGTGAACATCCTTCACCATTTCCCGCGCCGGACTCGTCACCGGCAGATCGCGCCCGATGATTTCAATCACGCCGGCAATTCCTGCGAGGGGATTGCGAATCTCGTGTGCCAGGCCGGTGGCCAACTCACCAAGCGTTGCCATATGTTCGGCACGAGACATTTGTGTACGATGCATGGTCTCAATCTCATTACGGCTCTCACGCAATTGCTGCATCATGTGGTTGAAATTGCGACCCAGATCGCCAATTTCGTCGTTACGGCGCGAGAAACTTACCGAAACATCCAAATTTCCTTCGCTTATCAGTGCGACTTTTTCCTGCAATTCGACCATTGGGCGCTGAATCAAATAAGCCAGAGCGCCGATGGAAGCTCCGCAGACAATCACCGCTCCCGCCCCTGCAACAATGAGCACGGCATGACGTTCCGGGTCACGAAAAGACACGGTCGCTATAGTAAGCAGCAGCAGGCCTGCCAGCAGCACAAACACCACCGGCAAGATCGCTTTGAGCTGCCAATTGACCCGAACTGGTTCCACTTCAAAATCCTCCGCCGGTCGGAACTCAAAACCGGCTACTGGAAAACTTCACGCCAAGCACGCTTCACTTATCGACGATCGAAGCTATTTACATCTTTCGCGGGAAACTGGGAACGAGTTTCATCTGGCTTTCGATCGATGCCACCAGATCGTTGAAGCTCTTCTCAAACCTCTCCCGGTTGCGGTTCGCACTTCCACCAATCCACAACGACATCTTCCCGGTCTTTGCATCGAGAACTGGGAAGACCCAAAACCGCACATGTTCCAGGTAGAACACTAAGGCCAGTCCGATGCACAGCAGCACTAAACCCGAGATGACTACCCACAGTCCCGGCTCGTGCGAAACCTCCAATCCCGTGAAGTGTCCCATCTTCAGTGCAGTGGCCTGGAACTTCCAGGGAGCCTTTGCGTCGTTGGCAATTTCGATCGGTTGGGGTAGCCATACGTCGAAATCCCTTCCCGCTTTCTTCGAAATTACAACCAGATGGGCTGCAGGATTTCGTAACTCCTGCGAATTCCAATCAACGTGCTCGTTGCGAACGTTGTAGTCGGGAAAGAACTCTGCAAAGCGCACCGTGGTATCGGCGTCGAGTGAAGCCACATCGTTCACTGCCAGGCCCATTTCCCGCCTTTGGCCGGAACCATCCTGCGGAAACGCGGCCAGCATGAGCTTCTGGAGTTTGTTATTTGTCCCGTAGCTCGACCCGTAGAACCGGACACCGTCGTAAAGAAGCGGATCGCTCGCCACAATCTCCTTCTTCTGTACATCTTGTCCGGCTTCTACTATTGCCAGTTTCGACCACCATTTCGTTGGCGTCCCATGCTTCGAGTCTTCCTGACCCGTCGAATCACAGCGAATGGAAAATGGAAGTGCGCGCGTCTTGCCATCGCGCATTTCCACAACGTTCGAGGATTGCCCCTCATTCAAAATCAACGTTCCCCGCCAACTCCAAAGGCCGTTCACAATCGTGCCGAAGAAGATCAGCAGCAGGCTGCAGTGAACGACATACACTGCCAACTCGGAGATACGATGCTTTTCCGCAAAAATTCCGAAGTGGTTTTGGCGCACAACCCGTTCCGGATTATATCCCTTGAATTGAAGTGCGCGCTCAGCGGCTATCAGGCCCGATTCTTTCCCGGCATCAAGGTCGAACTCTCTGTTTACCAGTGCCAGCGATTTCTGCGGGCGTAACGAGCGGCGGAAGCTCTCATCGGGATACTTATATGGATTCGAGAAGTAATGCCACCGGTTTGGGAGTCGATCGACAGAAGCCGCTACGATGCAAACGCTCACCAGGATGACCAGCCCCAGAAACCACCATGAGTGGAATACGTCAGTCAGTCCGACCGCGTCGAGAATTCGCAGCACAAAGGGGGAGTAGGCTCTCTGCATCTCCTCAGGCGTGGTCACCGGCCGCTGCAAAACGATGGCTCCGACAACCGAGAGAATTGCTACCAGAATCAATAAAACAACTCCGGTCTCTACGGAAGCGATAGTGCGCCACGTCTGGCGAAAAATGGAGCGCGGATGCACGGCCAAATCTTCCCCCGTTCAGAAACTGAACATGCAAGTTGAACTCCACATAGAGATATGATTGCAAGTAACAGATATTAAATTGCTTAGTTGAAAATTGCGAAGTCGGCAAAGGGGCGGTTTGGGCTAAATCACGCAGCATCTGCCGGAATGACATGGATTTCACGCATCGCAGGATGCTGTTGACGCTACACAAATGATGGGCGGGGGAAGGGCCTGATCTGGCGGCTTATCCGGGGGCGGATGGAAGATATTGGAACCTTCCGGGGGACATCGGCTATTCTGCAGAAACGACTTCCCGGCCCTTTTGGGGCATTTGACCAAACTCGCTGTGGCAGAAAGCCCATTGTGTGATCTAAATCACCGTCAGGGGTTTCTGCAGCAATATCTAATATCCATGAGAACTTGTTTTTGTTCAGTCGGTTACGTGCGCGTTGCACCTCGCAACCGTCTTTCCCGGTTACGGCGACCCTCGTGCAACACGCATTCTTTGGAGGCCGAATGAGATTGCTGCCTTACCGCGTCTGTGTCCGCAAAACGGTCGCCAATCATGGCGCCCGCAAGCTTGGTATTCACGTCTGGATGTGCATCGCCCTGCTAGCGTTGCTGGCCACGCGAGCCACCGCCGCAGTGCATCCCGTCCCGCTGGACAAGAACACCGATGCCGCCAAGTGTCTTGAGTGCCACGAGGACAAGGCCAAGGGCAAGTCCGTTCATTCCGCCATGAAAACGGGATGCATGTCCTGCCACGAGATTCGGGTCAACAAAGACGTGACTCGCGTCAAGCTGATCACGGCCACCCCCAATGCGCTTTGCGTCACCTGCCATGCGGATAAGAAAGCAGCCGACATAAAGGGAACGGTGCATCCCCCCGCGGTTCGCGACTGCCTCACGTGCCACGATCCGCACGTCAGCGACAACAAGAATCAGCTCCTGAAGCCTCTTTCGGGCGGAGAGAAGGAGAACCTCTGCCTCAGTTGTCACCAGACCGGACTGAACGTGCCCGAGAAGGGCAGCCGTCATGTTGCGCTCGACATGGGTTGTGATACATGTCACGTCACCCACAAGACCGGAGCCGAACCCACGGCGGAGAACCATTTTCATTTGACCAAGTCCGCTCCTTCGCTCTGTTTGGATTGCCATGATGCAAAGGATGCCGACCTGCAAAAGGCTCATCAGAACCAGCCCTTCGCCACGGCCAACTGTTTACAGTGCCATGATCCGCATCAGTCGGCGTCACCCAAACTGATGGCCAAGTTCCTCCATGTGCCGTTCCAGGGGAACGGCTGCGATACGTGCCACGCGCCGGCAAAAGACGGAAAAGTCGTGCTGACGCAAACCGACTCCAAAGCTCTCTGCTTGACCTGCCATGAAGACAAGGCAAAGCTGATCGACACGGCCAAAGTGCCGCATCCCGGCGCCATGGGCGATTGCACGGATTGCCACAACCCGCATGCCAGCAACCAGCCCGGTTTGCCCAAGACCGATGCAGTGACTATCTGCCTGGGATGTCACAGCGATATCAACGATCTGCTCAAGAAGCCGGTGCACCATCAGCCCGCCTTTGTGCAGGGCTGCTCCACCTGCCACACGCCTCACGGCGGCGACAACGATCATCTGTTACGCGCCAAGGGCAATGCGCTTTGCCTGGAGTGCCACGGTCCCGATTCCGCGGCGCAAAGTGTGCCCGGAGAGAATCTGCTCACCATCTTCAATGGCGCCGTCAAACTTCCCGGCGACTACTACAAAAAGAACAAGGTGCCCGTCCTGCCTTTGCGCTTTGGCTTGGGACACCCGGTCGAGTATCACCCCGTCTCGGACGTATTGGATCCAACCGACCAAAGCAAGGTCAAGACGCCGCTCAGTTGTCTCTCATGCCATCAGGCGCACGCGTCGGCTCAGCCTGATCTGCTGGTCAATGACCAGGCCAACAACATGGCGTTCTGCGACAACTGCCACAAGAACAGACTCGATATGAAGCAGACTACTTCCCCTCAGAAATAACTGGAGATCAAGATGTTTCGCTGCCTCTTCAATTCGATGCGTACCCGCAAAGCGATGGCTGTGCTGCTCCTGCTCGCGCTAGGCTTGGCTTTCCCGTATCCCTCCCATGCTGAGAAGAAAAAGAAAGCTGAGCCCGCTCCTGAACCTCAGGTGGGCCAGCGCAAATTCTCATTCGACCCTACAAAGCTGGTGTGGCCCAGCCCGCCCAACATCGCGCGTGTGCACTGGCTGGATTATTTTGCAGGGACAAAGATCGATTACTCTCCGGTTGCCACCGCCAAGCCCAAAGCAACCTGGATGGATCGCCTTGCCGGCGGGCAGTCACAAGGTGAAAAAATCAATGCCAAGACTTTCCCTTTCCAATTGATCGGACCCTACGGTGTCGCCATCGATTCCAAGGGACTGGTGTACGTGGCCGATCAAAGAGTCGGGGCCATCTTTATCTTCAACACTGAAAACCACGATACCCAACTCATCCGTAATGGTTATGAAGCCCACTTTGGATGGATCAACGGCCTGGCCATTGATGACGATGACCGGCTCTTCGTCTCCGATGGCAAAATGCGCCGCGTCATGATCTTTAACTCCAAGCACGAAGTCGAAAACCAGATTACCGAAGGGCTGGTTGATCCGGTTGGACTCGCCCTCGACACCACGAACCGTTTTCTCTATGTCGTGGATACCCAGCAGGACCAGGTCCTCGTCTATGACGCGGATTCCCTCAAGCTCCTGCGGCGCATCGGAACGGGCGGCAAGAACCATTACCTCACTACCCCCGGCGACTTCGGCGCGCCTCAGGGAGTGGCCGTGGATAAGGATGGCAATGTCTACGTCACAGACACCCTGAACAATCGGGTGGAGATCTTCGACGCCGACGGAAACTACATAAGTCTCTTTGGCAAGCACGGCGATGGTCCCGGATACTTCGCCCGGCCCAAGGGCATTGCGGTTGATGGCGATGGGCACATCTGGGTGGCCGACGAGATGGAGGACCGGCTTCAGGTCTTCAATCGTGAAGGCCAGTTGCTGACTTATATCGGAACCGGGCACGGAGAGTTGCCCGGCCAATTCAAGGCGCTGGTAGGGGTAGCCATCGACAAGCAGAATCGGGTCTTCACCACCGAGCAGTATCCAGGGCGCATGCAGGTATTCCGTTATGTGACCGACGCCGAAGCCGCCGCCGAAAAGACCAAGCGTGAAGAGGAACTTCAGAAAGCCGCGGATCAGCGCCGTAAAGCCGCCGCCCAGGCGCCGCCAGACAAGCCGGCGGAAGCATCTCCACAGAAAGCCCCGGATGCCACTGCCCCAAATGCCGCGCCCGCCCCGAAAGATGCTGCGCCGCCCAAGGCACCACAGCAGTAGCGCTTTTCCCCCCATCCAGGCCTGCCGGGTAAGCGGTTTGGCCTGGCGCTCACCGGCGTTCGGTCCCCGGCTTGCTAGTGTCCTGTCCCAGAAGTTCACGACAAAACCATTGCTGTCATCCTGAGCGAACGGGGCCCCAAAACGCTTTTCAGTTTGGGGGTGGTGAGTCGAAGGACCCGCATTTTCTTCAATTTACATGCAGCATTCGTCATTCATCGACCAACGAATTTCAGACTCACCACACTAGAGCCTTCAGTCCCGTCTGGAATTGAGCAAGACGCACATACTCACATTTGCCTCAACCGCCCACTTTCGGCGATACTTAGGTGTTGTGTCTTGCGAGGCTGGGCGCACACGTCTGGCCAATTGATTGGCGAGGCGCGTTCGCGCCGGCCGGGAAGACCCCCAAGAACCCAGGGGCCCCCGCTGACAGTTCTTCGTCACAGGGGTTAAGAGACTGCAACAGAGCACAGGAATCTGAAAGGAACCGTATCGCCGTGGTGATGATTCGTTTGGCGCGCTTTGGCGCCCGCAAGCAGCCCTATTATCGTATCGTGGCCATCGAGAAGGACCGCGCCCGCAATGGCCGTTCCATCGAGGTCGTCGGAACTTACAACCCCCGCACCGAGCCTGCCACGGTGGTCTTGAAGCACGATCGCATCGCCTATTGGCGCAGTGTTGGCGCGCAGTTTTCTCCCATTGTCGCAAAGCTGGTGACCAAGAACCAGGCGCCAGTGGCAGAGACAGCCGCCGCCTGATCCTTTTTGCCGCCCTCCCCCCACCCGGTGAATAAGCCTTGTGCGCTGGTGCCTGAGCCCCAGCGCATAGAATTGCTGACGGCGATGGGTGCGTGCTGATACCATGCGCGCACCGAACCAAGTCAGCATTTTTGGTCGCAAACTTTTGGACGCATCCGGTCAGGGGTAAGTGCATGACCCAAAACGATATGGTCGCAGTGGATGAACTGGTTCGCGAGATTGCGCGGGCCTTGGTGGATGAGCCGGCAGCCGTACAAGTCGATTCGGTCGACCGGGACGAGAACGCTGTCCTCAAACTCCGGGTAGCGCCGCAGGATGTGGGCAAGGTGATCGGCAAGCAGGGACGCACCGCACGCTCGGTACGCACAATTTTGGGTGCTGTGAGCATGAAGCTGCATCACCGCTACACGCTCGACATCCTCGAAGAAGACGACTAAGCCTGAAACGGCCGCTGCCCAGGCATCCGGCAAACCTCAGGGTTCCTTGCGACAATTTTCGTCGCAGGAACTGTTCCGAAGGCAGCGATGACGGCATCAGAGAGAACAGAGGAGTGGGTCTGGCTGGCCCGCATCCGCCGCCCGCAAGGACGCAAGGGCGAAGTCTTCGCCGACATTCTTACCGATTTTCCTGAGAAATTTGCTGAGCGGCGGCAGCTTTGGCTGCTTGCTGAAGCTGCGCCCGCCGCTGCCCCGCGCGCGGTGGAACTTGTGGCCCATTGGCTCCACAAGGGCGGCATCGTGCTCCACTTCAGCGGCGTCGACTCCATCTCGGCGGCTGAAACGCTCTCCGGCCTCACCGTCGCCATCCCACGTGACCAGCGTGCTGCACTCAGTGAAGACGAAGTCTATATTGCCGACCTGATCGGCTGTGTCCTGGTGGATGTGGCCGGGTCATCGCCCGTGACGATTGGCGAAATTGAAGAAGTAGACCGCAACGCCGGTCCGGTGGCCCTGCTGGTTGTGAAAGGCGCGTCAGGCGAGGTTTTGGTCCCATTCGCCAAAAGCTACCTGCGCAATCTCGACATTCCCGGCAAACGCGTAGAGATGGCCCTGCCAGAGGGGTTGGCGGACTTGAATGCGCCGGGAAAAAGCTGAACAAGCTCTAGTGTCCTGTCCCAGAAGTTCACGACAAGACCATTGCTGTCATCCTTGTATCTCTAGAACAGCGACATGGAGTGTAGGAAACTGTCGCAGTGGGGGAACCGAGGCATCGGTTCCCCCGCGGGCGGACGGCTCCCGTTCATCCTGTGGTGTTTTGCCACCGACGCTCAGCACAGGGACCGCTGCCCTTGTCACGCACGACCGGACAGTCGCATGACTTCCCATCGCACATACAAGGCAGGTTACCGTGACGCGCATCATTTGTGGAGTGGATATTTCCTCGGCCTCTCTTGAGGCCCGCATCGGCCGCGGCGGAGCGGCCGGCTCGTTTGCCAACACCGCCGAAGGCATCGCCCAACTGGCCACCTTTTGCCGAACCCACGAGGTCGAACTGGTGGCCATGGAAGCCACCGGAGGCTACGAACAGCAGCCCTTGGCCCTGCTCTCCGAACAAGGTCTGCCGGTAGCCATCCTCAACCCCCGCGCCGTGCGCCGCTTCGCCGACAGCATGGGGCAGATGGAAAAGACCGATGCCCTGGACGCAGGCATGATCGCCTGGTTCGCCGAAACCAAGCGCTCTCAGCCGGTCTGTTTGTCCTCTCCCAGCCAACTGCAACTACGTGCCCTGGTCACCCGCCTGCGACAGCTCACCCAGATCCGCACCGCGCAACTCAATCAGGCCCGCTTGGTTACCGACCCTGCTGTCATGGCCCTTATCGAACAACTGCTGGCCCTCGTCGCCCGCCAGATCGGCGAACTGGAAAGCTCCATCGCCGCACTGATCTCCCAGGACCCGCTCTGGCATCAACTCGATCAGGTCTTCCGTTCCATCAAGGGTGTGGCCGACCGCACCGTAGCCCGGCTCATGGCCGAGATGCCGGAGATCGGCACACTGTCGAACAAAACCATCTCCAAGCTGGCCGGCGTGGCTCCGCTGGCCAAAGACAGTGGCAAACATCAGGGCAAGCGCGCGGTGCGCGGTGGCCGCACCTCAATCCGTGAAATCCTGTTCATCGTCGCCAGTGTGGTGGGCCGGTACGAACCAGACTTCATCGCCTTCCAGCAACGTCTCAGTGCCGCCGGCAAGCCCCGCAAAGTGATCCGTATCGCCTTGGCCCACAAACTGCTCGTGCGACTCAATGCCAAGGCTCGAGAAGTTCGCCATCAGCCCGATCTATCCGCGCTCGCGCCTCTGCTTCCTCTGCCAGGGAAAAGCTAAACTCTGCCCGCCGTCGCAGGGGTTGTGGGAAAGCGGAAAACGCGCCCCATGCGTTTTCCGAGGCGCCACGCGCCGTCTTTTCCATAACCCATTTCCACCACCCTTGACAAAAACAGACAGTCGCTGAGCGAACGGGGCCCAAAACGCTTTTCAGTTTGGGGGTGGAGAGTCGAAGGATCTGCTTTTGCACTTAGGAACTTATGTTACAAACTTTGGGGACAACACACTGGCCGTGCTTGCACCTTTATTAAAACGCCAGCGGCTTCCAGGCCCCATTATCTTTCAGAGCCAACTGAATCGGCCGTGGCGGTCCCTTCGGAGGCACCGTAACCTCAATCCACAGCTCCTGGCCGGGTCTGAGCGGTGTTGGACTGGCTGCGTGTTCGGGAATATAGAAATTAACCGGTTCCTCGAGCCGCAGGGCATCGCAAGGTAAGCCGGGCTGCGCCGCCACCCAGATTTCAGGAGATGAACTGTCAGGATTCTGGATCCGAATGGCCATCAGCTTGTTGTTTTCAACCTTGAGGCTGGCTTGGAATTGAAAACTTCCCGGCCCTCTGACCGCGTAGCCATTGGGCATGGTAGTCCCGTCAAAATTGCGCGGGAACTCGGCCAGCTTCGCCGACGGAAGAGTGCTTTGGCAGCCGTCCACCATCAGTTGCAGGCTCAGGTACCGGCCGCGCATCACCAGGCTTGGATCGTAGGCCACCGTGCGGGTCCACACCTTGGGGCAAGTCCAGCGCTGGTAGAGGTATTTGCAGCCAATGGCGGAGACCAGGGCCAACTGAATCACAAGCAGCACGAGAGAAGTTTTGGATATCTTCATTTGGCCTCCTGCTTATCTTCTTTCCCCATGTGAGACAGCAACCGGCGGCGCGTTTTTTCCAGAGCCCATCCCCCGGCCAGAAAGAGAACGCCCAGCCCTATCAGCCCCAGCGAGCGGCCCATCTCGTCAAAAATGTTGCTGAAGTAAAACCACCCCACCACGATGGCAAAACCGACGATGCCAAGATTCACCAGCGAGCGGCTGGTCTGCCTCACGCCCCACCAGATGATGAACACCGCATAGGCTGCCACCAGCAAATGACACAACACGCTCGGCTCGCCGTAGCCTCCGTTGTGGGGGTAACCACGGTAGTGGAACAGCCCTGTCCAGACCCGGTCGCACCAGGGTAGCAGCAGCGAGAAGACCAGTGCCGCAGTTACCGGCACAACGCTCCTGCGGAAGTGGAAGACGGCAAAAAACAGCGGCAGAACGGCGATGGCTGTCCAACCCCAGACGCGCGTGCTGAGGGGCAGAAAGGTCTGGTCCGCGCCCCACGATACCCAACTCTCCATTACGAGAACGATTCCGTTAACACTGGCCAAGGCTGCGATAGCGAAGAGAATGCCTCGCACCGCCTTGCGTCGCGAGCCAATAAAGAAAGTGAGATAGAGGGCGGCCCAGACAATCAGGAACCGGCCAATGTAAACCTCCAGGCCAATGTGGCCCTGGGCGTGAATCGAGAACTCTGACAGGACCCAGGCCGGAAAAAGCAGCAGGGTAAGCACCTGTTGCGCCTCGTCGCGAAGCAGAATCCATCCCGCCAGAGCGGCGATGGCCCACATGAGAATCGCCGCCGGCCAGTGTTCCTCAATGTTGAAGATTTGCCCCACCAGCGCAATCGCCGCGCCGGTAGAGATGGTTCCAACAGCGTGGAGCGCGGTGGAAAGGCCGCGGAAGCTCTTGCGCGTGCATGCCCCGCCGAGGTGAATAACGGCCACCATGCCGATAACCAGCATGAACCGGGCTCCGGGGCCGATTTCGTCCCAATGGGCCGAAACAAACAGCACCACGCCGCAGGCCAGCAGGATTGCGCCCAGAATCAGCGCGACCATGCCCTGCCAACCCACGCGTTGCGAACGTACACCGGCAGGGTGGGTCTGTTCCTTCTCATAGGCGCGGATGCGGTCTGCAGCCTCCGCTTCCAGGACGCCAGCCGATTGCCAGCGGTTTAGCAACGGTTCAAAATCAGTCATGGCAGTTGGCCAACATTAGACCACATTCAGCGGAGAGGGCAGGGGGAAATATCAAGGTCCGTCAAATCATGAAATTCGAGGGCTTATCATTAATGTGTATGAAATTCGAGATTGTCACTATCTTCCCGGACTTCTTTGCTGGTTTCCTCGAGAACGGAATTCTAAGACGGGCCCAAGCCGAGGGTCTGGTGACGGTAGGCCTGCACGATCTCCGCAAATACACGCATGACCGGCATCGCACCGTGGATGATCGCCCTTTCGGTGGCGGCGAAGGCATGGTGCTGAAGGCCGAGCCCCTGGCCGAAGCGTTGGCCGAACTGGGCATTGAGGCAAAAGCCGAGGCCCAGCTGTATCAGGGCACCCCTTCACAGGCTGTGGAGAAGCTTGTTCGGGCGACAGGTCAAGGCCCGGACATTAAGCCGGCAGAATCAACGGGGGCTTTAGCGCTTGAAACGATAAGCGCTCCGGATGCTACCCCCCGCTCGCGCACCCGTGTAATTCTGCTCTCGGCGCAGGGGCGGCCGTTTACGCAGGCGGTGGCGCGGGAATTGGCTACCTTGGACCGCGTGGTGCTCCTCTGTGGGCGTTACGAAGGCGTGGACGAGCGCATCAACCAGCTTTATTGCGACATGGAACTGTCAATCGGGGACTATGTCTTGAGCGGAGGAGAACTGGCCGCCGCCGTCGTGGTGGATGCGACCATGCGCCTGATTCCTGGCGTGTTGGGCAACGAGGCTTCAGGAGAGTTTGAGAGCTTTGGTGTGGCCGATGCGGATATTTCCACGCACGATGAAGGAGTTCCCCGCTCGCAGCATGGCGCAGGCGGTCTGCTGGATTACCCGCATTACACCAGGCCAGCCGAGTTCGGCGGGCTGCGCGTGCCAGAGGTGCTGATGAACGGTGATCATAAGCAAATTCGCCTCTGGCGGCGGGAGCAGCAATTGCGCAAAACCATGACAAACCGGCCCGACCTGCTTGAATTCGCCGCTTTGAGCGAGGACGACCGGCAGTTGCTGCAATCCATATGGGAAGAAAAAAGCTAGTCTAATTTCGGACCCAATACCGGCCCGGGCACAGCCTCCTTTGGACCGTTTGCGCAAACAGTGTAATGGAATGGTTGCTTATTCCTCGCGAAGTTCTCGCTTCCGTCACAAGGGATAGCTCTAGAAAGTCCGCACAGGTGCCGGTTGATCTGTTCCCACCTGGCCCGCGGCAATCGACGCGACATAAAAGTTTTCCCCGTGCGTGGGGCTGCCGGATAACCGGCGCAGCATCGACAATTGGCCAACGTGGGTGAGCGCGTCGGCTACCGGCCCCTGCAGAAGGCGCTCGACGGAGGTCTGCAGCGGCCCTCCAGTGGCAAGAAATGAGTCGAAGGTCTTCAACGACTCAAAAAAGCGATGCTGCTCATCCGCCCAGACCTGTGGTTGGGAATCGTGCCAACGCTCGCGGCCCAGTGCGGCACTCAGTGCCCAATCAAAAAGATCGCCCATGTGAGACAGAATCTGCACCGGCATGCGGCCAATGCCGGCAAAGCCCGCAAAGTGGTCCGGCGCGCCTTCAAGTGCGCGGGTAGCTCGATAAGCCAGGGTTGCCAATGCATGCCGCAGCAATTCACGTTTTTCATCCATACGGGGACTATAGCCCAAACCAAACCTCGATGATTCCCACCATCCAGGCAAAAGCCGTTAGGCGACCCAATAAAGGTCCGCAGGGAAGTGCATGAATTCAGTCGGGAAAGATGCCTCAGTAGTAAGATGGGAAGCACATTTGAAACAAAAGGGAGCACAGATTTATGAACTTCAACCGGCTGATAGTACCCGCACTTGCACTCCTGCTGGGAGCCACAGGTTTGTCCACCGCCAAAGCATCCGGCATGTCGCTCTCAGCGGCCAATCCCGAGTTTGGTCAGGAACGCGGTGGCTGGGATACGCCTCCGCAAGAACTCAGGGAAATCCAGCGCCGCGGTTTTCGTGATGGAATCGAAGGCGCACGGAAAGATTTCGGCAACAACCGCCAGCCAGACGTTAACAATCGCGAAGAATATCGCAACCCAAGTCTTCCGCGCGGCGATTGGGAAGCCTATCGTGAGGGATTTCGCCGTGGTTATCAAACCGGTATGTCTCACCTCGCGGCAGCTCCCGAACAGCCAATGCCCGTGCCTGAACAGCAAATGCGCGGGCCGGAGCGCGGTGGCTGGGACGCGCCCCCGCAAGAGTTCCGCGAGATTCAGCGCCGTGGCTTTCAGGATGGAATCGAAGGCGCGCGGAAGGATTTCGGCAACCACCGCCCGCCAGACGTGAACAATCGCGAAGAGTATCGTTTTGCGAATTTTCCTCCGGGCGACCTGCAAGCCTACCGTGAGGGCTTTCGCCGCGGCTATGACGTCGGCATGTCACACCTGATGGCTGATGCGGGTCCGCAAGTGCGCGAACCGGAACGCCCCTGGGATGCGCCACCGCAGGAATTCCGCGAGATTCAGCGCCGTGGTTTTCAGGATGGGATCGAAGGGGCGCGGAAAGATTTCGGCAACCACCGCCGTCCCGACGTGAACAACCGCGAAGAGTACCGTTACGCGAATCTCCCTCCGGGTGATTTGGAAGCGTACCGCGAAGGCTTCCGCCGCGGCTATGAGCGCGGAGTAGCCCAATTTTGGGGTGATCGCCGCTAAGATGGCTCACCGGGCCTGGGGTTCAATTCGGTAGCACCGGGATTAGGCATCATAGGCGGTTGTCTGGTAAACTTGAAGTTCTGAGTCCAACAGTAGGAAACCACTATGTCCATTCATCCCGTAATGCAACGCTTGGCTGACAAGCTCAAGCGCACCGACCTCCCCCAGTTCGTGCCCGGCGACCAGATTCGCGTCCAAGTCAAGATCAAGGAAGGCGATAAGGAACGCTTGCAGGCGTTCGAAGGTCTGGTTATCGCTATCAACCGCGGCCCCCAGGGGACGTTCACTGTGCGCAAGATGAGCTTTGGCCAGGGAGTGGAACGTATTTTCCCCTTCAATTCCAAAGTCATCGACAAGATCGAGAAGATTCGCAGCTACAAGGTTCGCCGCGCCAAGCTGTTCTACATCCGCGGACTGCGCGGCAAGGCCGCCCGTCTCAAGGAAGTGGACCGCGTAACAGGCAAGGTTCGGGCCTAAATCTCGGCTAAACCCCTTTTCCAATCAAACCCCCGGCCCACAAAGCCGGGGGTTTTGTTTTTCCAGGACCAATCCGCAACCGGCCCGGGTGCCCCATCCTTTTCACAGCCCCATCGTGAAAAGGGTGGGAAAGCGCAATCATCATTCCGCCGCCTTTTCGTCAATTCGTCAAATCGTCCAGACTCTGGGTGCCCCAGGTCTCGATTTTGAGACCTGGGGTAGCACAGACCTCCACCCATAGGCCTTTTCCCTATACTTGCAACATGCCCAATCCCCCTGTTTGCGGATGGACGCTGGAAGATGCCGCTCGCAAGCGAGGGGCAATGCGCATTGCCGGGCTGGACGAAGTGGGCCGTGGGCCGCTATTCGGTCCCGTGGTAGCTGCGGCAGTCATTCTTGCTCCCGGCTTCCAACTCGACGGCCTCACGGACTCGAAGAAGCTCTCTGAAAAGAAGCGCATCGAGTTCGACGTGGAGATAAGAAGGAACGCCGTGGCCTGGGCCATTGCTGCGGTGGATGCCGAGACCATCGACCGCATCAACATTCGCCAGGCATCCCTGCTGGCCATGCGCCGCGCCGTCAAGCAACTGGCGCTCAGCCCGGATTTTCTGCTCGTTGACGGCCGCGACACCATCGACTGGGATTGCCAGCAACAGGCCGTCATCCAAGGCGATGCGACCAGCTTTTCCATCGCCGCCGCCAGCGTTCTTGCCAAGGTATATCGCGACCGCCTCCTGGTAGAGTTTGACCGCGAGTTTCCCGGCTACGGACTTGCTCAACACAAGGGTTACCCCTGCCCCGCGCACAAAGCCGCGCTTGAACGCCTCGGCCCCACTCCGCTGCATCGCAAAAGTTATCACCCGGTGGCGCAAGCCATCTTACGATTCGAATAGGTTCGGACTGTTCGTTCATATACGAAGGATGGGTGCCCCATGTCCCGCTTTTGGGACCTGGGAAAGCACACGGTTCTTACGCCGTCCGCAGCCGCAATTTCCGCCTCTGGCTCCACGTGTAGATGGGCCGCGAAATTAGCAGCACCGCCAGCAGGATCGTAATATTCAGCGGCGTCAGCACTCCGGGCTTTACCTGCCACCAGTAGTGAATCACCCCGCACACAGCTGCCACATACACCAGCTTGTGAAGTTGGTTCCAGCGCTTGCCGGTCATCTTGCGAATGGCCCAGGTCGTGGACGTGGCCGCCAGCGGCAGCAGCAGTAGCCACGCGGCAAGGCCCATGGTGATGTAGCGGCGCTTGGTTATATCGGCGGCCATGGCATGCAGATCGAAACCGGCATAGAGAGCGATGTAGGTCAGCAAATGCAGTGTGGCGTAGAAAAAGGCAAACAGGCCAATCAGCCGGCGGAATTTGACCAGCCAACTCAGCTCCGGAATCAAACGGCGCACCGGCGTCAGCGCAAGAGAAAGGGTCAGCAGTCGAATAGTCGCCAGCCCAGTAGCAAAGGTGATGGTAGCGGTGGGGTCCGCGCCCAGTTTGTTGGTTGCGGCGCCCCACACAAGTTGCCCCAGCGGCCACAGGCACGCCAGCCATGTCAGGGTCTTAATGAGGATCAGAGTCGATCGCTTCAAAAATACCTCTTCAAATTCATGCCGTTGTAGAGCGAAGCGACCTGTTCGCCGTAACCATTGAACATCAGCGTCGTCTTGCGCTGCGCGTAGAAGGGCAGGCCGATGCGGCGCTCCGTTTTCTGGCTCCAGCGGGGATGATCCACTGTGGGGTTGACGTTCGAATAGAAGCCGTATTCGCTGGCGTTCTGCTCGTTCCAAGTTGTGGGCGGCTCTTTGTCGAGGAAGCGCACGGCCACAATCGACTTGGCGGACTTGAAACCATACTTCCACGGCACCACAATCCGCACCGGCGCGCCGTTCTGGTTGGGCAGCACTTCACCATACAGGCCAAAGGTCAGCAGCGTCAGAGGGTTCATGGCTTCGTCCATGCGCAGGCCTTCGGTGTAAGGCCACGAGATGGTGCTCTCCGAGGTCCACTTCTCCACCTTCTTGTCGTAGTAGCTCAGGAACTGCACATACTTCGCCGTGGACAGCGGCTCGCACTGGTTGATGAATTCCGACAGTGAGTAGCCGACCCATGGGATGACCATGCTCCATGCCTCGACGCAGCGGTGGCGATAAACACGATCCTCCAACGGGCGACGCTTCAGCAGCGTCTCAATGTCAAATGTCTTGGGTGCCTTGACCTTGCCGTCCACACGAATGGTCCACGGCCGCGTAGGCAGCCCGCCGGCGTTCTTTGCCGGATCTGCCTTGTCTACGCCAAACTCATAGAAGTTGTTGTAGTGGGTCAGGTCTTCCAGGCTGGTCAGGTCTTCGCCGGTGGTGGTCAGGGGGCTCTTTACCGTTTCGAGCTTGGTTCCGGCCAGCGCGCCGATGCGGGGCGAAAACATTTCCGCCAGCCGTTCCGCACCCAAAGCGGCAGCACCCGCCGCTACAACGCCTGAGACGGCTCCGCGCATAAAGCGTCGGCGATTCAGGTAATGGTCTTTGGGAGTAATAGCCGAAGATGGAATATCGGGCGGTTTGCCGATGAGCATTTTGTTTGACCTCGCGCGGGGAAGTGCCGATTGCAATTATTAGACACGATTGGTGCCCTGCGCGTTTCAGGATACTTTCAGGCGGCTGATTTCAATCTACCGTCAGCCAGGAAATCGCGCCCGTTTGCTCCGTGAAGCAGGGTGCCCCATGTCCCGCTTTTGGGACATGGGAAAGCACGAACCTCAACCCGCCTCCACTCGCCCGGCCTCACTCTGCCCGAATGGCCACTGCCTGGGTGCCCCATTCTTTTCACGGCACCATCGTGAAAAGGGTGGGAGACCACAAATCTCAGCCAGTCCCTTCTAATCAACCGGTCCCCTCTTAAGAGGAACGCACAAACGGCCACTGCCCCAGCCTAAGCGCACGCACCATGTATATCGCTGTCCCCGAAACCGCAATCCCCGCAGCCACTGCCAGTCCGCCGAGTGCGTGGCTGCGGTTAACCAGGATAAATACGAACCCCAGAATCGCCACCAGCGGCGGCAACGGATAAAGCGGCATTTTGAAGGGCCGTGGCAACTCCGGCCTCTGCACCCGAAGCAGCATCACCCCCGCTTGTTGCAGGAAGAATTGCAGCAGGATCCGCGTAATCACCAGCATGGTAATCACCTGCGCCAGAGAAAAGAAGCAGAACGCCGAGGCCACCAGCCCCAGCGCCACAAGTGACCGGTGGGGAATCCCATGCTTGGGATGCACAGCGGCCAGAAAGCGAAAGTAGTTGCCATCGTGCGCCGCCGCATAAGGCACACGCGAGTAGCCCAGCAGCAGCGAAAACACCGACGCAAAGGCAGTCCACACAATCAGCGACGCCATTAACCGTCCAGCCATCGCGCCAAAGGCCGACTTGGCAATATCCGCAACCAGTTGCAGCCGCACCGTGGCGCCGGCGGCAACGTGCGAGGCAGCGTCCCGCATTGAAGGCAACGCGGCCAGGTTCATGGCCACGTAGAAAGCTGAAACAAACAAGACAGACAAAAGTATTGCCCGCGGAATGGTGCGCTCCGGCCTCCGCACTTCGCTGCCCAGGAAGGTGATGTTGTAGTAGCCCCAATAGTCGTAAGTGGTGATGAGCGTGGCCTGCGCCAGGCCGCCCAGCGCCACCGCAACAGACTGGGCGGGCGATACCGGCATGTGCCAGCCGCCATTCATCGCCGCGCCGCTGAAGCCGGAGAGGATGACCCCGGCAATGGCCGCCATCACTCCCACAAACAGCACCCACGCCAATCGAGTTACAGAGCTCAGGTTCCGATAAAGCAGCGCCGTCACCAGCAAACATGCGGCGGCAGCGGCAAAGTTTGAGTAGTGCACGGCGGGCAAAGCGGCAATGGGCGCAAGTTCCAGTCCCGGCCAAAACCAGGCCAGAAAGCTCGACAGGCCGATGCAACCGGAAGCAATGGAGAGCGGAGCAGAAAAGCTCAACTGCCAGACATACAGAAAGCTCAGCCAGTTGCCCGCGCGGTCAGGGCCATAAATCTCGCGCAAAAAGGCATAAGACCCGCCTGCGCGTGGGAAGGCAGCGCCCAACTCAGCCCAGACCAGCCCGTCGGCCACGGCGATTACTGCGCCCAGCACCCACGCCCATACCGAGAGCCGGTAGCCCGCGGCGGCAATCACCAGCGGCAAGGTGATGAACGGGCCAACGCCAATCATCTCCAGCATGTTAAAGAGCACTGCGGAGCGTAGGCCGATGCGGCGTTGGAGTGTGCCGGTGGTCGCGGTGACGGGGGAAGATTGGGTCATGAGGTGGGTTCGTGCTTCGAAACGTACACTCGCGGATTGTACACTGACGGGAAGTATGTTCATTGCCAAGAGCGTTCAAAGAGCAGCAACATCGGCGGCCCTAGCGGGGCTAATTCTTGCAGTCGCACAACCCATCCGCCTTGCCGCGCAGCAGCCCGCGCAGTCCGCGCAGGCGCTCACGGCAGTTCCACTCACCGAACCGGGCGTCAATGCGCTGCCCCTCCCTGAAGACCGTGGCCAGGCCGCGCTCGGGCAGGCGCTCAAGCACCTCTCGACCACCGCCAGCGTGATGATGATCGTGGCCCATCCCGACGACGAGGACGGGGCGCTGCTGACCTACCTGAGCCGCGGCCTGGGTGTGCGCGCGATCCTCTATACCCTGACACGCGGCGAAGGCGGCCAGAATGCCATGTCTGTCGACAGCTACGACGCGCTGGGTATCATCCGCACCAACGAGTTGCTCAAGGCCAGCGAATACTACGGAGCAAAGCAGCTTTGGGGCACGCAGGCCGACTTCGGCTTCTCAAAGACTCAAGAAGAATCATTTGCCCAATGGGGCCACGACCGCGTGCTCTATGATGCGGTGCTGGCGGTGCGTCAGGAACGCCCCCAGGTCATCGTCTCCACCTTCATCGGCGCCATAACCGACGGCCACGGCCAGCACCAGGTCTCCGGCGAAATCGCGCAGGAGGTATTCAAAGCAGCCGGCGACCCCAAAGTCTTTCCCGAGCAGTTGAAAGACGGTCTCCAACCCTGGCAGCCACTGGCCGTCTACGGCATGGTCCCCTTCGCGCCGGTTACCGACAAGGGCATGTTCGACTATGCAACCGGCAAATGGGCTCCTGCCAAGTTCAAGAACTACGTAACCGGCGAGTGGATCACCAACGTGCCTTCCACTGACGTCACAATCCCGGTAGGCAAGTGGGACCCGGTGCTGGGCCGTAGCTACATGCAGATTGCGCGCGAAGGCTGGGGTCAGCAGAAGTCGCAGAACGGCGGCGCCAACCCGACTCTAAGCGGCCCGGCAAGTTCCTACTACCACCTGTGGGCAGTCGCGCCGGCAGCAGCAGCCAGGCCGGGGGCCATTTCCACCAACGACGATCTCTTCCACAACAGCCGGGTCAACATCGACACCAGCGTTGCAGGGGTGGCGCATCTGGCGGGCTCGCCTGTCCCCGAAGATATTGCTGGAACCCTTCGCGAGATTGACGCAGCCATCAAGCAATCCGTATCAAAATGCCCGTGCGCTGTGGGCCTTCCTGTTGCCAAAGAACTAGCGCCCATTTATCGTCAAACGCTCGAGATCCGCACAGCAATTGCCAATAGCAGCCTGGGTGGTGAAGCAAAAGCCGGCATGCTGCTGGAACTCGATGCGAAAGCAGCTCAGTTTCAAGACGCATTCAAAAATCTTCTCGGCCTTGACCTCATTGCCTTCACCGCCAAGCCTGGCGGCGGTCAGGGGGGTGGACCATTCCGTGGTGGTTCAGCCGACGAAATGCCGCGCACCGTTCAACCTGGGGAGGAAGTCCGGGTAAAGGTCCACGCGTCCCAGGGCACCACCGAAACCCGCCTCGGTCGCGTATGGCTTGAAGACGCCTGCCGCTTCGGGCTGGGCAGCACCTGCGCTCCGTGGAAAAACGAACCGGCCAAGGAGGACAGCGGCCCCATCGATCCCGCCGCTCCCGCAACCGACCGCACCTTCCAGGTCCACGTTCCTGAGAACGCCTCGGCCACTGAGCCTTACTTCACCCGGTCCTCCACTGAGCAGCCCTACTACGACCTCACCCAGCCGGAGTGGCGCGGACGGTCTTTTGCACCCTACCCACTAGCCGCATGGGCGGAGTTTATCTTTGACAGACTTCCCATTCGTCTTGGCCAGGTGGTGCAGACACTGGGCCGCGTTCAGGGTCCCGGCGGCATCTACGAGCCCCTGGTAGTCACCCCCGCCATCGGCTTGCGCATGGATCCGGACGCACGCATTCTTCCTCTGGATGGGGCCGCGCTTCCCGTTCGCGTCACCGTGCACGCGCAAGCCGCTGCCGAAGGCACAGTCGAGTTGCAGCTCCCCGCAGGTTGGCGTGCAAACCCGCCGCAGGCTAATTTTCATCTCGACAGTGCAGGTGATTCTCAGCCTGTCGAGTTTTCCGTTAGTCCCATTGCCGCCGAAGCCGGGGCATATAGCATTCAAGCCATCGCGCACTCTGGCGGACGCACCTATCAAAGCGGTTGGCAAAGCGTGGGCTATCCCGGATTGCAGCCCTACAACCTCTACAAGACCGCGCAGTTGAAGACCCGCAAAGTGGACGTGAAACTGGCGCCGGGCCTTCGCATCGGCTACGTGATGGGCACTGGCGACTTGGTCCCGCAGGCGCTTGAAGGCATGGGCGCGCAATCCCACCTGCTCACTGCGGCAGAACTCGCTTCAGGCGATCTTTCCGCATTCAACGTCATCGTCGTCGGCATCCGTGCATATTCCACGCGCTCTGAATTGGCCACGTCCCAGCCCCGCCTCAATGAGTTTGTCCGTCAAGGTAGAACCATGATCGTCCAGTATCAGAGCGGCAATTTCCCCGCCCCTTTGCCGTTGACCATGGGCCGCATGGCGGAGCGGGTCGTCGATGAGCGGGCGCCGGTCAAGCTGTTGCAGTCCACTGACCCCTTGCTCACCTGGCCCAATTCCATCACCACCAAAGACTTTGACGGTTGGGTTGAGGAACGCGGCCACTCATTTCTTGATACATGGGATTCCGGTTATTCAGCGCTCACCGAGACCGCCGACGCCGGGCAGGACCCGCAGCGAGGGGGGCTTCTCGTTGCTCATCCCGGCAAAGGAACTTATATCTATGTTGCCTTTGCGCTCTACCGCCAACTCCCCGAGTTAGTCCCTGGAGCTTACCGCATTATGGCGAATCTACTTAGTGCGGGCCAGGACGCGAAAACTGTATCCGCTCTAACTGACACAAGGAGTAAATAGAAACTTGCCCGCGGCGTTGCATTCCGTTTTAATCGGCTTGCAACGCACGCAGACGCATAAATACTGTACGAATGCAATTATTAAAAGACTGTAAATCTATTCCTGAATCTTGGCTAAGCTGTTGATCTATAACTCTGTTAAAAGTATGTGAATTAGTCAAATATTCATCAAGATCTGCGAGTCTGAATAACGGATGCGACCGGGGGGAAGCTCTGCTTATCCTGTTTAGCCCTTCGGGTTTTCCAGTGTCCATTCTGCACGCCGATGGTAGTTGAATATCGCTTTATATCGATGATTTCGGGGATGCGGGAGTTTCGGGCGCGCACTTTGCGAGTGCGCGCAGCCATGATTCAACCTGATTCGAAAGGAATATGAGAGGCCCAATGAATTTCAAACTCAAAACTGCCGCAATCGCAGTTCTAGCAGCCAGTCTCGTTGCCTCATTTGCTTACGCAAGTAGCGACAAGGATCCTACAGCGCAGGGAAAGAAGCATGTTGCAACCAAGAAAAAGGAAACCTGCGACGCCTGCGATCAGGTTAAGGCTCTTAGGCAAGAGCTACAGACCCAGATCGACAGCCTCAAGACCGATCTGGCCGAGAAGGATGCGCAGTTAAAGAAGGCGCAGCAGGCCGCTGCCGATGCCCAGGCCGCCGCCGACAAGGCGCAGGCCGCAGCCTCTTCCCAGTCGCAGGCTGTTACCGATAACTCGGCCGCTGTGACCACTCTGCAAAACACCGTTACCGACATGAAGTCCGCCAACGCATCGGCGGTGGCTTCGCTTTCGGATGACGCCGCTGCAATCAAGAAGTCGATTTCCAGTCCCAGCACCCTGCACTACAAGAGCATCACCCTTACACCGGGCGGATTCGTGGCGGCTGAAACTGTTTATCGCACCAAGGCCACCGGTGGCGATATTCCCACCGCCTTTAGCGCCATTCCTTATGAACACGCCGATGCCTATACGCTCAGCGAGTTCTTCGGCAGCGCCCGCCAGTCGCGCATTACGCTGCAAGCTGACGGCAAGCTCCCCTGGGGCACATTGCGCGGCTACTACGAGGGTGACTTCCTGGGCACCGGCATCAGCTCCAACAACAACCAGTCCAACAGCTACGTGTTGCGCCAGCGCATCCTTTATGCCCAGGCTGAGACCAACAGCCACTGGACGTTTGCAGGTGGCCAACTCTGGTCGCTGGCCACTGAACAGAAGAAGGGCATCACCAGCGCCCCGGGTGACGTGGCAACTCCGCAGACCATCGACCCGAATTACGTAACTGGCTTTGTGTGGACTCGTCAGTACGGCTTCCGCGTGGTAAAGAACTTCAGCAAGGGTGCAGTTGGCGTCTCGATTGAGAATCCTCAGCTCGTCTACACTGCTTCGCTGGCCGGCAACACACCCTATGCCGTAATCGGCAGCGCCGGCGCTAATGGCGGCAACTACAACGCAGCCATCAGCGGTTGCTCGCCTTCCACTTCCATCGTCAACTACACCGACCAGGTCACGCTCAACAGCGGTGGCTACTACGTGCATGTTCCAGTGCCTGTCTACAAGACTGTGAACGGCTGCGCCAATATCGCCAACCTGTCATTCAACCAGGCGCCCGACGTGGTTCTCAAGGCCGCACTCGATCCCGGCTTTGGCCACTTTGAGATCTTCGCCATCGCCGGTTTTGCTCATCAGACCATCTACCCTGGCGAAACTACCGATAGAAACCTCTACGGTGGACTCACCGATGTCCTTGCCACCCAGAAGGCCACCATTGCCGCCGGCACGGCGACCACGGTCCTGGCTGCCCCGGCTCTAACCACGGCCGGTTTCCACACCAACAGCATCATCCTCGGTGGCGTCGGCGGCAGCTTGCGCATTCCGTTAGCTCAGAACAAGCTGAGCATCGGCGCCAAGGGCCTCTACGGACCGGGCATGGGCCGCTACGGCAACTCGACGCTGGCCGACATCACTTCTGACGCCACCGGCGCATTTGCCCCCGTCCACAACCTCTCCGGCCTGCTCACGGTTGAAGTCAACCCGAATCCTCGCCTCTCCCTCTACTTGAACTACGGCGGCGACTATGCCGGCCGTACGGATTTTGCCACCCCCACCGCCACGACGCTCGGCGCGCCAAGTTCCTGCTGGATTGTGTCGGCGACCGGCAACCCGGGCGCCAACCCAGCCCTCGACGGCTGCATGACAGCTGCCACCATGCTTGCGAACGGCAGCCCGTTGGCTGTCCAGAACTCCGCTTACGGAGCCTCGTGGAAGTCTCCTTCCCCGGCTGCGGTGGGCTACGGTTCACGGCTGCTCAATAACTCCAGCTGCCTCGTCAGCACCAACCCCGGCTACAACGGTGGTGCCTCCACCGGCTACGCTCCCGGCGGCTCCTGCGGTGCGCAAACGCGCAGCGTCCAGGAAGTTACCGGCGGCTACTGGTATGACATCTACAAGGGCGACCGCGGCCGCCTGCGTCAGGGCATCCAATACGGCTACGCTGTTCGCGAGGGCTGGTCGGGTGCTTCAGGCATCGGCGCCAAGGGCATCGACAACATGGTTTGGACCACCTTCCGCTACTACCTCCCATAACCCCTGGCAGTCTCCAGGTCTCGTTACAGCAGAATGGGCAATCCGCAGCTTGGGTTGCCCTTTCTGCTTTTGAACGCAGAGTTATCTGACGGTCCCAGGCAGGATGCGGGTGAACCAGTATCACTTGAAGCAGTGGCGGCTGTCACAGCGAGTTGTTACGGAATCGAGTCACCATATAAATGGTTAAGCGGAGTGCCGGGAATACCAGCCGGGCAAATCAAAAGCCGGTTCCTGCAGAAGAATGGCAACTGAGTGGCAGGTTGGGCACTTCGTCAGAATGAGTTTCTTTGCGGCTGAATGGAGCCTATTCCATTCGCTGCATCGGTAAAGCCGGCAGTGGTAGAGTTTCGCCAAAACGAGGAAAAACAGCCTCGTGGAACTCTGCCGCTGCTTTGCTTTTTTGCCGGTCAGTCCCAGGCTAGTGGGATGTTTTCCGTAATAGGGCTATTTGCCTGACGCTACCGGCTACAAGATGCGGTCACTGTGACCGCTCTGTCGAGCGGCTAAAGAACAGCGCTTTGTAACAGGGCACGACTTTAGTCGTGCCGATAAACCTCATAGAATCAATGGGCTTTAGCCCCTGCGGGACGCCGGGTGCCCCATCCTTCGCGCACTTGGCGAAGGGTGGGATACCTCAAACCTCAATCACCCTCGTTTTTGACCCTTCTTTCTTCCGGGCACAGATTCATCCGGAGTAGGCATATCCGCAACAAATGCATTTCAACATCCGTCCCCCAGGCTGGGAAAAGGCTGATCTTATTGGCTGGACGGTGTCAGCACCGGCGCCCGTAGTGGAGTAGTTTCAATCTGGATACGGGTGTTCTTCTGAAACTTCACATCGCGGCCCCGGCGAAGAAAGTTCTCATACACCGAAAGTGCGGCTGCATAATAGCCAATTCCCGCCGCCAGGTTCCGATTCCCGGCAGCTAATCCCACCACTCGCCCCACAAGACCAAATCCGTTGGAAGCCACACCTGTCTGAGCGGTAATGTTGCCATCCTCGTCGAGGGCGCGGCCCGCCAGCATCGTCAACAGCAAAGGCGCAATTACGCTGGACTGGTTGCGCGGTGTGATGGTTCCCTCGGCGTCCAGCGACAAGCCATCCTGACTCCCTGCGGTAGCGCCAGCCAATGAACCCTGTACCTGTCGATTTGCGGCGCCCTCAGGAAAGCGCACCTGTTGAAAATTGAACCGCAGCTTGCCGTTGCGGCCAAGGGAGCGGGCGGTCTTGGCTTCACTCACCTTGCCCACCAGCACTGAACCCTGCGGAACCACAACTTGCCGGTCCCGGTCGAGGACTGGCTCAACCACCAGGGCCTCAACCGGGTCGCCGGGCTTGGCGGAGGCTGATGTCAAATCAGCCATGAGCAGCGCATTCACTCCCCACGCCTCGGGCTTCTTTGTCCCAGCGGCGTCATGCGATGCCGTTGGTTGCAAGCAGCCAGGCACGCTTGGCAAGACAAGCGGCCCAGTTAATTCAAAAGACCACATGGTATGCGCTTCAATGCGCTCCGGGTGATAGGGCAGTTGATGATAGAGCGCCTGCAAAGCCCTGTCTCCAAATCCGGGCGCGGTGAACCACGCCGCACGGTCGTGAAGTTGGTTCTTCGTTTGCGTCCAATAGCGGGATATGACAGACTGCCGTGGAGAAACGCCAGGCGCGGAAAGGTGCAGAACCGGCGATCCATCGTGGGCTCTATTCGCTGAGATCGCAACGGCTCCGCCGGCAAGTTCCAACTCATCGAATTGAACCTGCACGGTGTGGAAAGGAGTGAAGTCCCCCCGCAACCGCGCGTGCAAGCGGGCTTTTGCGTCCGATCCCAGTGCCACTACCTTGCCGTGCAGCAACGCGCCCTGCGGGACAACCAACTCCCCGTGCGCAAAGATGGGATGAAGAAGGCGCGCGTCAATTGCTTCGTTTGCCTTCATCGGATAGTGCCGCGTGACTTCTACCTGCAGATTTGTTCCCTGAGCAAGAACCGGCTTCGCGGGAACCAGTGCCTCGTCGTTTCTCGCTGGCCCTGCCTTTGCACCGGGGGTTTCAGGATTTCCCGCAGGGCGATGTTCGAGGACCTGCGCATCCAAATGGGCAGTTAGAGAAATCGCGACAGACAACAGCAGAGAAGCAAAGATAGTACTTCCAGACCGCCACATTGGGAAGGCTCCTGACAAGTGCAGTCAGTTCGTAAGACGTGGGTCCCGGTTGAATGACAGCGTCCTAGCTACCGGCTTGCGACGAACGTAAAATGGCTACTTCGTTTTGCAGCGAATCGAGACGGGCCAGCAGTTCCGTGTGTCGCCTGTCCGCGGCAGAGGGGTCGAAGGCCTCCACGAAAAAGGTGCCGTTCGGCTCCAGTTCGCACCGATGCACCTGGTGGAAGCCCTCAAAGCCTTGCCGGTGGACAACATCGAGCAGTTCTTCGCGGGTCAGTGACTCGCGCTCAAGTGCCCGCTGGTCGATTTGGCCGTTGCGTATCAAAACAGCGGCCCGGCCTTCCAGTGCGCGCGTAAGCTTCTTTGAGCGGAAAAGCACCCTTACCACCAGCCAGTTGATGGCCAGCAGGCTAAAGGCGCCGATTACTCCTCCACTCACTGAGTTATCGTCGCCAATGATTGCGTTCTGCACGGTATTTGAGAGCGACAGCAGCACTACCAGGTCGAACGGATTGAGCTGTGCCAGTTCCCGCTTGCCGAATAGCCGCAACAACAGCACTAGCACCAGGTAGACAATAACCGGGCGTAACAGCTTCTCCAGAATCGGAAGCGGCAACTGAAACATGTGGTCGAAGACAAGAGAATGTGGCATGGAATTGAGGATATAGTGGCGCCCGAGTCCCTGCAGAGCCAAACCAATTCCGCCCGGCATCGTTTCCTTTGAATATTGTCTCTAGACCGGCGTCGCAACCCTGCTTTTGAAGAACTCAAGTGACCGGGCAAGTCCTTCTTTCAGCGTGATCTTTGGTTCCCAATTCAGCAATGTACGAGCCTTGGTGATGTCGGGGCGTCGTCGCGTGGGGTCGTCCACGGGCAGCGGTTCAAATCGCAGTTCACTCTTCGATCCGGTGGCCTCCAAAACGGCCTGCGCACATTCGAGAATAGTGAATTCGTTGGGGTTGCCAATGTTTACGGGCAAGTGTTCGTTGCTGCGCGCCAATCGCAAAATCCCCTCGATAAGATCATCGACATAGCAGAAGCTGCGCGTCTGGTTGCCGTCTCCATAAACGCTGAGTGGTTTGCCGCGCAAAGCCTGCATCATAAAGTTCGAGATTACCCGCCCATCGCTGGGATGCAGGCGAGGGCCGTAAGTGTTAAAGATACGAACCAAATGCGTGTTTACGTCGCGGTAACGGTGATATGCCATCACCAATGATTCGGAAAACCGCTTCGCTTCGTCGTACACTGACCGCGGGCCCACCGGGTTGACGTTGCCCCAGTAATTCTCAGTCTGCGGATGCTCGAGCGGGTCACCATAACACTCCGAAGTGGACGCATGCAGAAAGCCCGCGCCATACCTGGCTGCGATATTGAGCATGTTTTCAGTGCCCACTGAGCCCACGTGCAGAGTCTCAATTCCCAGCCGCAGATACTCCGGCGGGCTGGCCGGCGACGCCAGGTTGAAGACATAGTCCACCGCGCCGGAATCGAACGCCTGGCAGATATCCCATTCCTTGAATTGGAAGCGCGGCTCGTGTGCCAGGTGTGCCAGGTTTTCACGGTCGCCGGTGGAAAGGTTATCCACGCCAATTACTGAATGGCCCTCGCCCAGCAGGCGGTCCGTCAGGTGGGAGCCAAGAAACCCGGCAGCGCCGGATACGAGTACACGCATAGTCAAAATTTCATACTCCAGAGCTCGAGTTCAATGGCCCACTTCAGTTAGCTCTCAACTGAATGGTTAATTGCGGCTCGCGGTACTTATAAGAGCACCTTGCGCGGTTTTCCTTGTTGCGCCTGGTAACTCGCCGGTCTGCCTATACTTACATAGCTAAAGCCATGGTCCAGCATCTCTTGCGGTTTGTAAAGATTGCGCCCGTCAATCACGATCGGAAACTTGACCGTCTGGTTCAGCCGCACCAGGTCAATCTTTCCAAACTCCTTCCAATCGGTCAAAATCAGCACCGCGTCGGCGTCCTTGGCTGCCTCGTAAATATCCTTCGCATAGCTAAGCTTTTCCGATGCGGGCAGCACCGCCTTGGCGCGTTCCATGGCTTCCGGGTCAAAGGCCGTCACGCTGGCGCCGGCTTCCAGCAGCCTCTTGATTACATCAATCGCAGGGGATTCACGGATATCGTCAGTGTCGCCTTTGTATGCCAGTCCCAGCGCCGCGAGATGCTTGCCACGCAGCGTCCAGAGCGCCGCCAGCACTTTGTTGAAGAAAATTTCCTTCTGCGTATCGTTGATCTTACGAACTTCCTCGAGCAATTGGAAATTCACGCCCCGCTGCTCGGCCACCCAGTGGAACGCGGCCACATCCTTGGGAAAGCAGGACCCGCCATAACCCAACCCCGCGTGCAGAAACTTCGACCCGATGCGGGTGTCCAGGCCCATGCCTTCAGCGATGTCCTCAATGTCAGCGTCCACCGCCTCGGCCAGGTTTGCAACTGCGTTGATGAATGAGATTTTCAAGGCCAGAAAGGCATTCGATGCGTGCTTGATAATCTCTGAACTCTGCGCAGAAGTCACCAGAAGCCGCGCCGGAGATGAGGCACTGCAAGGCCCCGCCAGTGCTCCGGGCTGCGCGTAATAGCCGCCCCCCGTCAAAGGTTCATAAATGCGTCGCAACACCTCGGCGGCGCGCTCAGAACCGACGCCTACCACGATTCGGTCCGGATGCAGAAAGTCGCCAACGGCCGTGCCTTCGCGCAGAAACTCGGGGTTCGAGACCACGTCAAAGCTCTTGGGATCCACCCCATAGCGATACATCACACGGCAGATCCACTCATTGGTATAGACCGGTACCGTGCTCTTCTCCACAATCACTTTGTAGCCGCCCATTGTCCGGGCAATCTCACTGACCACAGCCTCCACATAGGAGAGGTCGGCCGCTCCGGTGTCGCCCTGGGGGGTCCCAACCGCAATAAAAATAGCCTCACTTCGCTTTACGGCCGCAGCCAGATCGCATGTGAACTTCACGCCCTTGTCGCGATGCTTGGCCAGCAATTCCGGCAGGTGCTTTTCGTAGATGGGCACGCCGCCCTCGCACAGGTTCTTCACCCTGGCTTCGTCATTATCTACACAAATGACCTGGTGGCCGATCTCCGCAAAACAAACAGCGGCTACGAGTCCCACATACCCTGACCCGATCACACAGATAGTTACTTGCTTTGACATGTACCAGCACTTTCTGCCATGTGGTTTCCAATGGATGTTGGCGGCCGATGGAATCCAGGCCAGCGAGGTAAACTCTAGGTTATCTGGAATGGGTAGGCTGGGGCAATTCTACTTCGAGATAAGTCTCATTGGTCAGGACTGGACAACTCCGCCAAGGCTGAGACATGGCCTGCCTGTCTGGTAAAGTGAGATTGCTGTCGAACAGATTCCGGACTAAGCAATGATTTCTGCCACGGCACGACTTCACAGGCTGCGCAAATAGGTCAATCGAGCGGTACAGCGGGGCTTTGGCCCTTGAGAGACACTCTCTGGGTCTTCCAGGCAGCTGGCCCCTTTCCGCATCCTCTCAACCCGGCTTGATGCGGGCTTGTTTCACCTGCCGCGCCCAACGCCGTTAAACCGCTCAACCTGTTGAGGATCAAAATTCAAAGTATGACCACAATCGGGCAGTCATCGCTATCGCAGTTCACCCCCTTCCGCATTGAGCCGATGTTTGTGAATCGCGTTTGGGGTTACAAAGACCTGCGTCCCTGGTATGAGCGCGTCGCTGCTGCAGACCCCATCGGCGAGGTCTGGCTAACCGGCGACGACTGCCTCGTTGCCACCGGTCCCCATACCGGATCAAAGCTGTCTGCCCTTTTCCTCGATGCGCCAGAGGCGATGCTCGGTGCCGCGGCCCCCTCGCACGAGTCGCCCTTGTTGCTCAAAGTCATCTTCGCCAAACAGAAGCTCAGCGTTCAGGTGCATCCTGACGACAAACTGGCTCAGAAATACGGGCAGCCGCGCGGCAAAACAGAATGCTGGTATGCACTGGCGGCCGAGGCAGGCGCGCAAGTTGCAGCCGGACTCAAGCCCGGCGTCACCCTTGATCAAGTCAGGGCAGGGATCCATGCCGGAACCCTCGAACAAGACTTGAACGTGCTCGACATCGCCCAGGGCGACATGGTTCTTGTGGATGCCGGGACTGTTCACGCCATCTGGCCGGGAGCAATTCTCCTCGAGACCCAGCAGAACTGCGACCTGACTTACCGCCTGTACGATTACGGGCGTCCCCGCGAACTGCACATCGAGAAATCCCTTGAAGCCCTGCGCCTCACGACCGGCGCTGGAAAAGTGCCTCCAGTCTCTTCGGCCGACCGCACAATCCTCATCAATGCTGAGTATTTTCGCGTCGAGCGCATCCCGGTTTCCGGCAGCCGGACAAGCGATACTCTGCCTGCTGCCGGTCAGCCAGCCCAGGGATTGGCCTACCTTTTTGCAGCCGCCGGGGCAGGCAAAATCGTGACACCTGGCTTCGAAGCAGTCGACTTACCCTTGCGCGGAATCGTTGGCATTCCAGCCGCATCCCCGGCCTTCACGGTCGAGGACAGCGGCGGCCTCGACCTGATCCGCATCACCCCGAACTGGCCGGGCAATTCCGCCTAAAACTCGATTTACCCCGCACCGATGGTGCAAAATTGAGGACGACATGAGCTTCCGATTCGTACTGCCCGCTAAGCTTCGCGACACCGTCAATCAGGCTGCCGCCGACTGGACCCAAAACAACAAGGTCGCCCGATTCTGGCAAAAAGACCCCAGCTTGTGGACCCGCGATGGCGAGGAAAACTGGCTGGGATGGATCGACATCGTCGAGCGTGAACAGAAGGAAGCCGCGGCCCACGCGGCGCTAGCCGCAGACGTAAAAGCCGCTGGCTTCAAAACTGCGCTGTTGCTGGGCATGGGCGGTTCAAGCCTCTGCCCTGAGGTTCTGTCCGTCACTTTCGGCCAGCAACCCGGCTTCCCCGCGCTGCACATTGTTGACTCCACTGACCCCGCGCAGGTCAAAGCCGCTCGCGACAAGGTCAACCTGGCCGAAACGCTGGTCATCGTCGCCAGCAAATCCGGCTCCACCCTCGAGCCCAACGTCCTCAAGCAGTACTTCTTCGAGGAAATGAAGAAGGCCGTTGGCGCGGATAAGGCAGGCAGCCACTTTCTGGCCATCACCGACCCCGGCTCCAAAATGGAGCAGGTTGCCAAGGCCGACGGTTTCCGCCACATCTTCTATGGCGATCCCACCGTTGGCGGCCGTTTCTCGGCCCTCTCCAACTTCGGCGTGGTGGTTGCCACCGTCGCCGGTCTTGATACCGCCAAGCTGCTTTCAGAAGCCGCCAAGGGCGTGGCCTCGGCCAAACTTGCCCCATCCTCCAACCCAGCCGTTGAACTGGGCCTGATTCTGGGCTCAGCAGCCAACGCAGGACGCGACAAGATCACCGTCTTCACCTCACCTGAAATCTACGACCTGGGTGCATGGCTTGAGCAGTTAATCGCCGAATCCACCGGCAAGCTGGGCAAGGGCATCACCCCGGTAGACCGCGAAGCTATCGCCGCGCCCCAGGTTTATGGCGACGACCGCATCTTTGCTTACGTCCGCCTGTCCGGCACTTCGGATCCAAGCCAGGACGCCAAGGTCGCGGCCCTCGAAGCTGCCGGTCATCCGGTCGTCCACATCGAAATTTCGGACCTCTACGAGATTTTTGGCCAATTCTTCACCTGGGAGGTTGCCACGGCGGTTGCGGGCTCGGTAATGGGCATCAACCCCTTTAACCAACCAGACGTTGAATCGGCCAAGATTGAAACTCGCGCCCTGACTTCGGCCTACGAGCAGACCGGCAAGCTGCCCGAGCGCAAGCCGGTTCTGGTTGATCAGGGCATCGAGGTTTACGCAACGGACGCCTACGCTGCAACTCTCAAGTCGGCGGCTCCTGCCGAGACTCTGGCTGGTTATCTGCGCGCGCATCTCAACCAGATTCATCCCGGCGACTACTTCGCAGCCCTCGCTTTCCTGCCCATGTTCCCCGAGCACGAGGCGGCAATTCAGGGTTTGCGCCACAAAGTGCGCGATTCAAAGCACGTAGCAACTTGCCTCGGATTCGGTCCGCGCTTCCTTCACTCCACTGGTCAGGACTATAAAGGCGGCCCCAACACCGGCGTTTTCTTGCAGATAACGGCTGCTCACGCCTTCGACGTCGAGATTCCGGGGCAAAAGTTGAGCTTTGGAATTGTCATCGATGCCCAGGCTGGCGGGGACCTTGCGGTGCTCGAATCACGCGGTCGCCGCGCCCTCCGGGTCCACCTCGGATCGGATGTTTCGGCCGGCTTGAAGGCCCTGGCCGCAGCCATCGATCAGGCGCTGGCCTAAAAATCAGGCTGAACAGACAAATGGGGACCGCCCGGTCCCCATTTACACCCTAACTGGGTAATCAACTTGACGCCACCGGCCACAAGAATTGGTGACCGTGATAGCTGCATCGAGCGGCTAAGAGACAGCGCTTTGTAACACTCTCCCACGGGCGCTGCCCACCCACGGGGGACAAAACGAATGCCGGGTGCCCCATCCTTTGCGCACTTGGCAAAGGGTGGGATACCTCGACCCTCAATCACCCTCGTTTCAAATATTGTTTTTTAGCCGGGTGCCCTAGGTCTCGATTCTGAGACCTGGGAATGCGTAAGGTCCGGATAGCCTGTGATATGCCCGGAACAATGCCTCGCCCCCAACTGGATTTGCGGCGAGCTTTCCCGGCGGAGGGAGCAGGGGCCTTCAGGCCCCTGAATGCAAGCGTTTAATAGGAATGGCTTTAGCCACGGGCCATTCCTTCATGCGTCCGCTATGTGCCCGGTGCCCCAGGTCTCGATTCTGAGACCTGAGAATGCATAATTCGCCAACTACCGCGCAAGCTGCTGTCATCCCGAACGCAGTGAGGGATCTGCGGCTGCTCTTGGTGTTGTTTGCACCCGCAAGAATGCTCGCCCAAACCGAGGGTCCTGTAACAGCGCACGACTTCAGTCGTGCCGAAAGGCCGCAAAAAACGTGTGGGCTTTAGCCCCTGAGGGGCGTAGTTTCCGAGTCGCCGGTGATACACCCCGTAAAATTCGTTTTTAGTCCCGAAGGGACGATCGAAGATAGCCCCGGGTGAAACCCGGGGAACTGCGCCCCAAAAAACAATGCGCGCCCCGGAAGGGCGCGGCGATAGAGGTGAGTAATTTCCGGATTGGCGGTCATTCGTTCGCATCAATTGCGTGATTCCGCCCCGAGGCTCGCCACACGAGCTTTTTATTCGACCCTCTGCAACCGCGATCCCACCACACCCTGTCTTAAGGGTGAGGTGAGAAAAATGAGCGCTACAATCGGTGATGGTGTCACAGCACTTGCGTTGGCTGGGGGCATTGTCGGCTATCTTTACATGACGCATCAGAGTCGGCAGAAGAAAATTGAGATCATTCATCAGGAGCGGATGGCGGCGATGGAAAAGGGGATACCGTTGCCGGAGTTTCCGTTAGAGCAAACGCGTGAACAACGTCCGCCCGATCGGAACGTCATCACGATTCTGGGAATCGTTCTTTTCACTCTCTCGCTTGGAACCATGATCGTGCTCTATCTGAATCGCTCCGCAGGTCCGTCAAGTGGTTTTTGGATATCTCCTCTGCCATTCGCTTTTCTGGGCGTGGGCCTAATTGCCTTCAATTTCCTGAAGGGCGAGTCCCGGCGTTGAAGCCGGTGGAGAGAGATTCGCAACTCGTGGCCCTTGCGCAGAGCGGCGATCACCAAGCCTTTGCGGAACTGGTTCGCCGTTATCGCGCACTGGTGTTTCGGCTGGCGGTTTCGATTTTGGGCAGGGAATTCATTCCGGAAGCAGAAGACGTGGCGCAAGAGGTATTTCTCAAGGTTCACTACGCGATCAAGTCGTTTCGCGGCGAGGCCGAATTCAGCTCCTGGATTTACCGGATCACGTTCAACCAGGCCGTGAATCTGAAGGCTCGAGTTCGATTCCGAAGCCCGCACGAGGACGAGACTGTTCTTCAACTGGCGGTGGCTGCAGAGCCAGGACCGGACCGGCGGGCTGAAACGGCGCAGCGCGATCAGGCCCTTGCCGAGTGCATTCAAACGCTTCCTGAGGTCTATCAATCGGCCTTGCGACTGTACTACTGGCTCGACGCTGGTGTTGCTGAAGTGGCGGAGTTGCTTGACGTTCCAGAGAATACCGCCAAATCGTATCTGCATCGCGCGCGCCACCTTCTCCTTGCCATGCTGAAAGAGAAAGGACATTCTTGTGACTGAGATGGAACCTCACGAAGCCGAGATCGATCGTTTGCTGCGGCGTTCTCTCGACGCGCCTATCCCGGATCTGCCGCCTGAATTCGACCAGCGCTTGATGCGCGAGGTGCGCCGTAGTTCCCAGCCGCTCCACCGATACGGTCGGTTTCTGCTCACTGGATACGGTCTGGTGTCGGTCATGGCGTGCGCGGGGGTCATGCGTGGACAAGGGCTCGACTGGGGGCTTGTCGCGGGGATGATACTTGCGCCACTCGCCTTGGTTGCGGCTGCACGCTGGGCCTGGCCAGAAACTCGGATGAAAGTGATGCACAAACCCAGTTAGTCGTTTGATCTGTGTTCTGGTCGGCTTGTCGCCCATCCGTCACTAACCATTAAGTCGATACGTCCATGGCGGCTAAGATCAGACGAACCCGTAAGTCCCAGATCTTGCCCAAAAAGTCAGGGTTCTCTGGCAAAGTCCCACGGCGCAATACAAATACCTGATCATCCAACCGCATCGAGACTCGATCTTCCAACCCTCTAAGCCACAAGATGTTGGGGTTGCTAGCGTCAAGCCACTAGCCAGATACCCAATTACACCCCATTTTGGCCCAGTTTTAGGCAGGATTGAGTTCATGTTGAACCACACATATTCTTGACCAAAATCCAATGGAAACATGGCTTCAAATGTTGATTTACGCAGGCCCTCCATCCAGATTTCCTCGGCCCTGCACCCCTGCTGAATTTTGGTCATCCCATCCCCCCAGGTCAGCGCTGCCCGCCCTCTTGGCCCGTTTCGGACTTCAAGCAATGCGCGGAACTATTTCCCGGCTGCCGGGTTACCACCTGTGACGGCTCTCGTGGTAGCCCGTCTAAACGACTGGAACCACGGGCAGAACCATAGCCAGAGGAGAGATATAACAATGATTCGGCCAATACTCAAAAAAGTTATTCCCCAGGTTGTTAAGTGGACCGGGCTGGTTGCCCTGTGTGGAGTGATTGCAATTGCCCAGGACTCGGCCCCTGCAGCGGCTGGGCAGCGCACCGACGGGCAGATTGAGATGGACGTGGTGCATGCCCTCGACTCATCCAATGCGCTGAAAAAGGACCTCATCACCGCCGCCACCATTGAGAGCGAAGTCACGCTCTCTGGAACCGTGGCCAGCGAGGCCTCAAGGGAACTGGCGGAGTCCATCGCCGCCCATGTGCCCGGCGTAACCGCTGTGCATAACAAGCTGAAGGTCGGCAATCCGCAGACCTCCCAGGGCGCACAACCAGCGGATGTTGGCGCGGACCAGATGGCCGACAACCAGCCGGGCGCGGACGAAGGACCAATGCCTCCGCCTCAGGCGTACCCCCAGCAGAATCCCAATGAGCCACCGGCTCCGGCTCCCACGCGCCGGCCCCAATATGGCCAGACCCGGCCCCCAGCGGCCCCCGCTTATGAAATGCCCAAGGGACCCGTAACTGTGCCACTAGGGACGTTGCTGCAGGTGCGTACCAGTGAGCCGCTGGATAGCAAAAGAGCCAAAGACGGCACCCCTGTCCAGTTCACCTTGATTCACGACGTGGTCTATGGCGGCGTTCTGGCCATACCGCGTGGCGCTACCTTCCATGGAGTGGTGACAGAGATCAAGAACTCCGGCACATTGACCGGCAGTTCGGAACTCGCGCTCAAGCTTACTTCTCTGGAACTTGGCGGACAAAACTACGCCATCGAATCCGACCAATTCAAAGTGAAGGGCCCGGGTAAGGGCGGCAGGACGGCAGGCAACATCTTTGGCGGCGCGGTTCTCGGGGCCATGATTGGCGGTGCGGCAGGTGGCGGCCCAGGTGCAGCTATCGGCGCAGCAGCAGGCGGTGGTGCGGGAACGGCGGCTTCAGCGGCCAGTTCTGGTCCCGGCGTCTGGATTCCTGCCGAAGCGTCGGTGGACTTCCACCTGGCTGCTCCGGTCACCGTCAATCCTGTCAGCCAGCAGGAAGCCTCCCGCCTGGCCGAGGGGCTTTATACAGGCGGACCGAGACTCTACAGGCGTGGCGGCTATTATCGGCCCGGCTATCCATATGGCCCGTATTATGGCTATCCGCCGGTTTTCTACCGCCCATATTTTGTCACGGGCGGGTTTTACTACTGGCGTTAATCGCTTCCGATCTCCTCTGAAGTCAAACGGGCATCCCGGCATTCGGGATGCCCGTTCCGTTTTCAAGTGATGAGCGTGGGTTGCGCCGCCAGCGCTTGCGCTCCCCCAACAACGCCGGCTCGCATCAGTCTCGTCTATAATTGCAGTGAATCGCGTCGAGCGAGAATTGCGCCTTCATGGGAGATGCCCACCTGCAGCCGCCACCGTGCGGATTCTGCGCAGGCTCACCATCCAGGCACACAGAGAGTTGAAGGTCGAAGCCCACCCATGATCCGTTTCCTGCAAAGAGACAATCGCCTGACCAAGGC
>Ga0364900_10052_pt1 | contig 48131 bp, 47 predicted proteins | sample ExccelJu500002D3_FD_206974 | JGI IMG/M metagenome (GOLD analysis project Ga0364900, IMG submission 206974) | Enriched cells from Trout Bog Lake Hypolimnion, Wisconsin, USA - BchlTB.July09.5000.02.D3 | ecosystem: Environmental > Aquatic > Freshwater > Lake > Hypolimnion/Profundal zone | place: USA...
TGTCCAGACGCTACCGAGCAAAGCGATCAGCAGGAAAACCAACTCACCGGCATACATATTGCCGAAAAGTCGCATACCTAAAGAAACGCCTTTAGCGAGGTACTCAATAATATTGAGCGCAAGGTTGAAGGGTGCCAAATACCATTTCGCGCCAAACGGAGCAGAAATCAACTCGTGCAAGAAGCCACGAAAACCCTTAACCTTGAAGCTATAGAAAAATACTAAAAGCAATACGGAAAGTGACATCCCCATAGTTGCATTCAAGTCGGTTGTAGGAACCAATCTGTGATGCGGAACGTGAACACCAAAACTCTCAATGAAGTGATTTACACCTAAAACCCAATCAACCGGGATTAAATCAAGCGTGTTTAGGAGGATGATCCAGAAGAAAACAAAGAGTGCTAAAGGCGCAATAAAGGTACGATTGCCGTGAACAATGCTTTTGGCTTGGGTATCAACCATTTCCACAACCATTTCAACGAAACACTGAAATCGTCCCGGAACACCTGGGGTTGCACGTCGCGCTGCGATCAATAAGATAAAGACTGTGATTACACCCATCAAGGATGCCCAAAAGATGGTGTCTAAGTTGATAACGCTAAAGTCAATAATGGAAGACTGATGCTCGCCGGTGTTGGTGAGATTTTGTAAGTGTTCGGAAATGTACGCTGTTGGCGTCATTTGCTCGACTGCCTCGTGGGCTTGGTTTACTTCGCTAGACATCTTTTAACTAGTCCTTTGTTTCAATCTCAATGATTACTACTTAGCGCAACCACCACGCCAGCCAAACACATTTCAAGGCAAACAAGTAAGTTGCCAACAAGGGAACCCACAGCACACCCGGGACAAAATAAGCAATCCCTATAAACAACATTAAGGTCGTAGCGATTTTTAAAAACTCGCCAGAAACTAATGCCGCTAAAAATCTTTCTGGATTTAATCTTTGCGATTTTTTTGCTACTTCCAGTCTTGCTAAAAACAAGGTTGTCGGCAAGATGCTAATTAAACCACCTAAAAAGGCCGACTGAGTATAAAGGCTTACCCCTATCACCCCCCCAAAAATTGACCAAATCGCTGCGCTTATCAAAGTAACAAGCACTTGCAAGACCAAAATCTTCCAAGGGGACAACGCTGGATATTTTATTGCATTTAATTGTTGCAGAGCAACAATTTCATCTTTGCTATATATCCGAACGATTTCATCTTCGGACTCATCCCACTCATCCACCTCGGAAAATTGATTTTTTTGAGGAATCAATTTAGCCCCGAGAGTTTAATGTTTGCGCCGCATTCGGTCAATTGTTTTAAAGCCCACATAGAAACAATCTCACTCTGAAACGCCTAGTTTTTTTAAAAGAGAATCCAACTCATCAAACTGGCTAAAGCGAATCCTAAGCTCGCCGCCCTTGCCTTTAAATTTAAATTCGGCATTTAAGCCTATTAAGTCGGCGATTTCCTGGGATAAGCGTCGCATATCTGGATCACGATCAACCACGCTAGAAGCGCTATTTTTTTTGGTCTTTTTATCACCAATTTGCCCACCAGCGAGCGCTAAGGCCGAAGCCATTCTTTCTGCTTCGCGTACCGAAAGGCCTTGAGCGGCAATCCTCTGTGCTAACGCAACTTGGCTAGCCCCAGGCAAAGGCAATAAGGCCCGCGCATGACCCATATCAATATCGCCCGCTAAAAGCATAGCCTGAACTGATTTAGCTAGCTGACTTAATCGCAATAAATTGGTAATAGCGCTTCGCGACTTACCAACCGCTTTTGCCGCTTGCTCATGGGTGAACCCAAACTCTTCAATTAGCTTGGCCAGTCCCTGCGATTCTTCAAGTGGATTTAAATCTTCCCGCTGCATGTTTTCTATTAAAGCCATTGCAGCGGCAGCGCGATCGTCTGCACCAGAAACTAGAACTGGTACCTCCACCAAGCCAGCCAAGGTTGCGGCGCGAAAGCGGCGCTCTCCAGCAATAATTTCGTACTTACCCACACCAATTAGTCGCACTAGCAAGGGCTGCATTACACCCTGCTCTCGAATACTATCTGCGAGCTCTTGCAGGGCGCCAGCTTCCATTTTTTGTCTCGGCTGATACTTGCCAGCTTGAAGTGCCGTTAAAGGTAAGCGATTAATATCTACCGCAACTTCTTTTTGTTGTTTTTCGCCCAGCAATGCTTCTAGCCCGCGACCTAAACCTTTTTTCTTCACAACAACCATTTTTTTATTTCATCCTTAGATTTACATTTGCTTATTGCGCTCAATCATTTCGGCGCCGAAATCTAGATAAGCCTTTGCGCCACGCGATGATTTATCAAATACCACTCCAGGAAGCCCATATGATGGGGCCTCTGCCAATCGTACGTTACGAGGAATGATGGTCTTAAAAACCTTATCGCCAAAATGATCTAACAATTGCTCAGACACCTGTTGCTGCAAAGTCATGCGCGCATCAAACATCACTCTCAATAAGCCAATGATGATTAAATCTGGGTTTAAATTTGCATGCACTTGTTTGATGGTGTTGACCAAATCCGACAAACCTTCCAACGCAAAATATTCACATTGCATTGGCACAATCACCCCATTTGCAGCACACAGCCCATTTAAAGTTAAAAGAGAAAGGGCAGGGGGGCAGTCAATCAAAATAAAGTCGTAGTCATTTCCAACAAGTGCCAACGCCTCTTTGAGTTTTTGTTCACGCGAATCGAAGTCAACTAACTCGATCTCTGCCCCTGCCAAATCCCGATTTGCAGGCAACACGTCAAAACCCGAACTTTCACATGACTTGACACACTCTTTAACCGTAGCAAGTCCAAGTAAGACCTGATACACGCTGGCATTTAGCTCCGCCTTTTCAATCCCCGATCCCATTGTTGCATTGCCTTGAGGGTCAAGATCAACCAATAAAACTCGTTTTTGATGACCAGCCAAACCAGCAGCCAAATTAATTGCAGTTGTTGTTTTACCAACGCCGCCTTTTTGATTTGCAATACAGAATATTTTTGCCATGGCTACGATCTGGTTGTACTTATAGGGTTGAGGGGTGATTTTCTCACGGGGGCAAGCACCAAGAGCCGCCTTTCTGCCGCAAGGTTGGGTATATGCACAGGCTCATCCGCAACCAAGCGCCAATGGTCCATACAAACATCTTTGAGTTCTTCATCTGCCCGTTTTGCTTTCATTGCAAAAACCAAACCATCCGGCTTTAAAAAGGGCAATGAAAGATCCAAAAACCGGGCTAAATTGGTAAATGCACGAGAAATAACACCGTCAAATTGACCCAAATGCTGCAATGCAGCATTCTCGACACGCTCGCTTAATACCTCAACGTTCTTAAGTTTAAGTCTGCCTCGTACATGCTGTAGAAAGGCGGTCTTTTTTCGAACCGCCTCTATTAACGTCAGTTCCCAATATGGCTGCAAAATTGCAATCGGAATCGCCGGTAAACCTCCCCCTGAACCAAGGTCTGCAATTTTAGGTGAAGAGTCCTTTAGGAGCTTCCTCATAATCGGTAAAACTGCAATTGAATCAATTAGATGCAACTGCACCGAATCTCCTTCACCCTCTATGGCGGTCAAGTTGTGTACTTGATTCCAGCGGGCCATTTCATGCATAAAAAGCTCTAAATTAGACAAATTTTCTGGACTAAGTTCTAAGCCCAACTCCTGCACACCTAGAGAAAGCAAACTGTCACTCACAAAGACCCCTGGGTTCGCCCCAGACCCTTTTTCAGGTGCACCAACAACAATGAAAGCGCCGCTGGAGTAACCCCAGATATTCTTCCTGCTTGGCCCAATGTTTCTGGTTTATGCAAATTTAATTTTTGCTGAACCTCTTTGGACAACCCTACTACTTCAGAGTAATTCAAAGCCTCAGACAAGGGAAAGCTTTCGTTATGCTCCTGCCGAGCAATTTCTACCGCCTGTCGGTCGATATATCCTTGATATTTAATAGAAACCTCAACTTGATCACCTATTTGCTGCGCCAAACCCAAGTCCTCATCCAAACACTCTGGAGCCCATACCCCATTACCTATATTGGTAATGGCCTCGTAAGTAACATTAGGGCGCTTTATAAGTTCAGCCAAACTGCTCTCATGCGACAGGTCTTGGCCCAAAAGATTCGATACAAGACTAGCTAATTCATGTTTAGGGCTCACCCAAACATCTTTCAGGCGAGATGTTTCACGTGAAACAGCCTCTCGCTTCCTACAAAATACACTCCAGCGGAAATCATCCACTAAACCTAAATCTCGACCAATTGCCGTTAAGCGCATATCTGCATTATCTTCACGCAAACTCAATCGATATTCAGCACGACTAGTAAACATCCTATACGGCTCTTGAACACCAAGGGTTATTAAGTCGTCAACGAGCACCCCAATGTAGGACTCACTACGCTTTGGTAGCCAAGGGTCCAAACCACGCGCAGCCAATCCAGCATTTATTCCCGCCAACATGCCTTGAGCGGCGGCCTCTTCATAGCCAGTTGTTCCATTGATTTGCCCAGCAAAATACAAACCACTTATTGCCCTAGTCTCTAAGCTATGACGCAATTGCCGCGGATCAAAAAAATCATACTCAATCGCATAGCCAGGCCGAACAATAACCGCAGACTCCATTCCACGAATACTCCGAACCAAATTCCATTGCACATCAAAAGGCAGGCTTGTCGAGATGCCGTTAGGATAAAACTCATTAGTAGTTAAACCCTCTGGCTCTAAAAAGATTTGATGGCTGTTTCTAGAGGGAAAACGATGAATTTTGTCTTCAATAGAAGGGCAATATCGCGGCCCTACACCTTCAATGACCCCGGTATACATAGGAGAGCGATCTAACCCCGCTCGAATAATGTCGTGAGTCTTTTCATTTGTATGGGAAATCCAGCAAGGAACTTGCTTAGGGTGCTGTTCTGGTCTACCTAGATAAGAAAATACTGGTACTGGATCCAAATCACCAGGTTGTTCTAACATCACCGAAAAATCAATTGTTCGCCCGTCAATTCTGGGTGGTGTTCCAGTTTTTAATCTTCCCTGAGGTAACTTGAGCTCTTTTAATCTCGCTGAAAGCGAAACCGCGGCTGGATCTCCAGCGCGGCCACCAGCATAATTATTTAAACCAACATGAATTTTTCCATCCAAGAAAGTTCCGGCGGTTAAAACCACCTTTTTAGCCTTGAACTCCAAGCCCATTTGAGTGACCACACCTTGAACCTCGTCACCAATTACCAGCAAATCTTCAACAGACGCCTGAAACAAACTAAGATTTTTTTGATTCTCCAGTCGACGCCTAATGGCTGCTTTATATAAAATCCGATCACCCTGTGCACGAGTTGCCCGCACAGCAGGGCCTTTGCTGGAGTTGAGTATTCGAAATTGAATCCCAGCCTCATCAGTGGCTGCTGCCATGGCGCCACCCATCGCATCAATTTCTTTGACTAAGTGACCTTTGCCAATTCCACCAATAGATGGGTTACAGCTCATAGCACCTAAATTTTCAATGCTATGGGTAATTAAGAGGGTATCGCAACCCATACGGGCAGCGGCTAGGGCAGCCTCAGTCCCCGCGTGACCGCCACCAATAACAATGACATCGAAATTTTTGGAATAGCGCATGATTTGCCTTTAATAGGGCGATGATCATAGCATTTTGTTTGTTTCACGTGAAACAATTCGTTAAGGCTTATGTGAAATTTTAACAGTATGACTATAAGCTATTGATTTAATTAGTTTTTTTATTAACACCAGATAAACTAAAGATTGATAATGGGAGAATTGGTTTAGTGCTTGGTTTTAAATAATGCTGTTATTTCCCCAACCACCCCGCGGCGGAATGCCAAAACACAAATTACAAATATGAATCCTGTAGCAATAGTGCTCCAGGAGCCGATATTTGCTAAGTAATTTTGCAGGCCAACCACAATTCCAGCACCAACCACAGGACCCAAAATAGTGCCCATACCACCCAACAAGGTCATCAACACAACCTCGCCAGACATATGCCAGTGAACGTCGGTAAGTGTTGCCAACTGAAAGACTAGGGATTTCATAGATCCAGCCAGACCGGATAGGGCGGCCGAGATAACAAAGGATATTAACTTGAAGCGATCAACATTATAACCAAGGGAAATTGCGCGAGGTTCATTTTCACGAATGGCTTTTAGAACCTGTCCGAATGGTGAATGGACAACCCTCATGATGAGTGCGAAACCTAAAATGAATACCGCCAACACAAAATAGTACATATTGATATCACTATTCAAATCTATCAATCCAAGCAACGTGCCGCGAGGTACCCCCTGAATCCCATCCTCGCCACCGGTAAATGGAAGTTGGACGGCTAAAAAGTACACCATTTGGGATAAAGCTAATGTAACCATCGCAAAATAAATTCCTTGGCGGCGAATAGCCAAGGAGCCCATTAACCAACCAAGCGCACCAGAACCAAGAACACCTAAAACAATACCAACCTCAGGTGAAAAGCCCATTTGCTTACAAAAGTAAGCGGTAATGTAAGCAGACGTTCCGAAGAAGGCGGCATGTCCAAACGAAAGTAAACCTGTAAAACCCAGCAGTAGGTTGAAGGCGCAGGCAAACAAGGCGAAGCACAGTACTTTCATTGCAAAGACTAAATAAATGAAATCCTGAAACGGTAACAGTAGAGCAACGCATACCAATACAACATAAAGTGCTTTTAATTTTGGATTCATGATTATTTCTCTCGGCCAAAAAGGCCTGCTGGGCGAATAAGTAAGACGATCGCCATAATGACAAAAATAACCACACCTGAAGCCTCTGGGTAGAAGACTTTAGTAAGTCCTTCAACCAAGCCCAATGCAAGACCAGTAAGAATGGCGCCCATGATTGAACCCATGCCACCAATAACCACCACCGCAAAAACAACAATGATGAGGTTAGATCCCATCAATGGATTTACTTGAAAGATTGGTGCAGCCAAGACGCCAGCAAACCCTGCAAGCCCGACGCCGTAGGCGTAAGCAAGAGAAATCATAAGAGGGACATTAATACCAAAAGCTTGAAGTAGTTTTGGGTTCTCTGTTCCCGCGCGCAAATACGCGCCCAACTTAGTTCGCTCAATTACAAACCAAGTTGAGAAGCAAACAGCTAAAGATATGAATACAACCCAAATACGATATTTCGGCAAGATGATGCCAATTGATTCCAAGGGTATTGCGCCTTGTAGTATTTCTGGTGCTGGGTAGCTTTCCCCAGAGATACCATACCAATGACGCAACATACCCTCAATAATTAACGCCAACCCAAATGTCAACAATAAACCATAGAGATGGTCAAGGTGATAAAGGCGCCTCAGCATGGTTCGCTCAATAATTAACCCGAAGCCCGCCATCACTAACGGAACAAAAATTAATGCAAACCAATAATTAATAGATAGCTCGGGAAACCCAAACCACTGACTAATTTGCGTTAAGCCAATCCATGCCACAAAAGCACCCATGGTGTATTGAGCACCATGAGAAAAATTAATAATATTGAGGAGGCCAAAAATAATGGCCAATCCCAAGCTTAATATGGCATAAAACGAACCATTAATCAGCCCCACCAAGAGTTGAGCTACAAGCCCTTGAGGGGTGATTCCAAGAAGTTCAAACATGCGGGTCTTCTAAATGGTTTACTTGTTGACTAACTTACACTTGGATTGTGAAAGTGGGAGGGTGGCTTCAGCCGCAGGAATTGTTGCGCGCACATAGTAATAGTCCCAAGGGCTCTTTGATTCCGAAGGCTTTTTCACTTCAAGTAAGTACATATCATGTTCAAACTTTCCATCTGCACGAATCTTTCCCTTAAAGAGGCCATCATCAATATTTGTAGATTTAAGGGCCCTCATGACCGCCTGAGTATCGTCCGTGCCTGCTTTTTGGACCGCATTTAAGTATGCAAGGACTGATGAATAAACGCCAGCCTGAACCATTGTGGGCATACGCTTGTGTAGCAACATAAAACGATTGGAGAATGCACGGGTCTTCTCATCCTTATCCCAATAAAAACCCTCTGTTAGATACATCCCTTGCGCAGCATTTAAACCCAAAGAATGAACATCTGAAATAAACATCAACAAAGGAACGACAGTTTGTTTTTTGTTGATGCCAAATTCGGATGCTTGTTTAACGGTATTAATAGTGTCTTGACCTGCGTTAGCCAGCGCAACCACATCCGCTCCGCTTGCTTGCGCCTTTAAAAGATAAGAAGAAAAATCGCTATTAGGAAATGGATGCTTACTTGTGCCCAATACTTTTCCGCCGTTTGCGGTGACTACCGCGGTCGCATCCTTCTCAAGAGCCGCGCCAAAGGCGTAGTCGGCAGTAATAAAGTACCAATTCTTTTTGCCTTGCTTAACAACCGCCTTGCCAGTGCCATTTGAGAGGGCGTATGTATCGTAGGCCCAATGAACATTATTAGCAGTACATTTTTCATTGGTGATGGCTACGGATCCAGCACCAGATACCAAGGTAATTTTATTTTTTTGTTCGGCAACTTCCATTACAGCCAATGCAACATTAGTTGACACCAATTCAACAATGACATCTACACCATCTTTGTCATACCACTCGCGAGCTTTATTCGCAGCAATGTCGGCTTTATTTTGATGATCAGCACTAACTAACTCAATCTTCTTGCCAATAACGGTGCCATCTTTAGAAAAGTCAGCAATGGCCATTTTTGCCGCGATGACAGCGCCAGGACCCGCCAAATCTGAATAAGTAGATGAAAGGTCGGTTAAGACGCCAATTTTGACAACATCGCCACTAACCTTAGAATTATTTTGTGCAAACACGGGGTTTGCGCCTAACATCGTTGCCGCAACAAGACACGCGGTTAATTGCTTTAATTTCATTTCTGTCTCCTGTAGGAATCCACTAAACACCAAGATACTCATTTAATAGGGTGGCTTTTTCTGCCAATTCATTTTGATTTACCACCTCAACAACTTTTCCGTGCTCAACAACATAATGACGATCCGCAAGGGGTGCAGCAAACCTAAAGTTTTGTTCAACCAAAACAATCGTAAAACCTTTTTTTCTAAGATTTACAACCACCTCGCCAAGTTTTTGGACAATCACAGGGGCCAAGCCCTCGGTAATTTCATCCAACAGCAAAAGTTTTGCTCCGGTCCTTAAAATACGAGCCATAGCTAGCATTTGCTGCTCGCCACCTGACAATCTTGTGCCAGGGCTATTGCGTCTTTCGTAAAGATTGGGAAACATCTCATAGATTTCATCCAACCCCATCCCTCCCGCAGCAATTTCAGGCAAGAGTAAAAGATTTTCTTCAGTCGTTAGGCTGGCAAAAATACCCCGCTCTTCTGGGCAATAACCCACACCTAGTCGGGCAATTTTGTAAGTCGGCATACCAATAGACTCTTGACCGTAGATGCGAACAGACCCCAGTCGCTTACTAGTAAGACCTAGAATGGTTTTAAGAATGGTGCTACGACCCGCGCCATTGCGGCCAAGCAAGGTCACAACCTCACCATTTTTAACGGAGAAATTCACCCCATGAAGGATGTGGGATTCCCCATACCAAGACTCTAGGCCAACCACCTCAAGCGCACTCTGACTCATAAAACGTCGCCCCCTTGGCTGCCCATATAAGCCTCAATCACCAATGGATTGTTGGAGACTTCCTGGTAATCTCCCTCGGCTAATATTGAACCACGCTGTAATACCGTGATTCGATCAGCAATAGAAGAAACAACTTTCATATTGTGTTCAACCATGAGGATTGTGCGGCCTTTTGCTACACGGTCAATTAACTCGGTAACGCGCTCCACATCTTCATGCCCCATACCTTGTGTGGGCTCATCAAGAAGCATGAGTTCGGGCTCCATGGCGAGCGTTGTGGCTATCTCTAGGGCTCTTTTGCGTCCATAGGCTAGATTGAGCGTGTCTTCATGAGCAAATTCACCCAAACCAACCTCCTCCAAAATCTCCATGGCCCGCTCATTTAATATATTTAGGGAGTTACCAGGCTTCCAAAAATGGAATTCTGTTCCCAACCCCCGTTGTAGTGCTACCCGCACATTTTCCATAACAGTCATATGTGGAAATATGGCGGATATTTGGAAAGAGCGAATCACTCCGCGCCTAGCTATTTGTGCTGGCCGCTCTTTAGTGATGTCAAAACCGTTAAATAATATTTGCCCACTGCTGGGCTCTAAAAATTTGGTGAGTAGATTAAAGCAGGTAGTTTTTCCGGCTCCATTTGGGCCAATTAAGGCGTGAATGGTGCCTCTTGTTACCTCTAGATTGACGTTATTTACCGCAGAAAAACCTTTAAAAGTTTTCCCTAGTCCTGTCGTTTTGAGTATGGTCTCTTGCAATTTTTATTTCCTCTACCCTCTTGGTGGGGTAAGAAAATAAGGATACCTTCAAGATGAGCGCACGGCTATATAGCAATTACCCTAAAGAATACCAATGTGAAGGCTGGTTTATTTAGCTTGTGAGGCTCTTAAGTACGTTTGTATGGCAAGTTGTGCTGCGCTATCCAAAACATCTAGTGGAATGCGTTGAGATCCTTGAACAATCATTAATGCATAGGGCTTTGCCAGTGCCGATGCCTCTGCGCACAAATGCAACTCGTCACCAAATGCAGGCGATTGATTGCGCCAGTAATTAATCGCCGCCTCAAGCTCTTGAATAGTTAAAAACAACATGGGTTATTAGGGGTTAGCTACTTACTTGTAGGCGATAACATTGTGCCGCGACATTTTTTTGCACCACAACGACACTCATAGTCTTTTTTCATTTGCTTTGAAATTCGACCTTCTACATCTAAAGAATAGTCATAAAAAAGCTCTTCACCAACCTTAAGATCACGTTTAGCATATATAAAGACACGTGGTTCCTTATTAAACACATCTTCTCTTGCTTCACAACTTGGTTTACAAGAGTGATTTATCCATCTGGCGGCATTCCCCCCAAATTTTGCATCGATTACACAACCACTCTCCAAAGAAAAATAAAAGGTGTGATTAGGTTCTTTTGGGTTATGTGGGTGGCGCTTCTCAGCTAATCTCCAGCTTATACGCTCACCCTTATACTCAATAATCGCCTCACCTTTTTTAATGGTTTTGGCGGCAAATACACCTTTTCCGTGAATTGCGGATGTTTTAACAACAATCTTTGAGCGATCCACCTTAGGTGGTTTTTCTTTATTAACCTTCATTGCTTACACATCTAAATTGCGAGCAATTAATGCATTCTTTTCAATAAATGCACGACGTGGCTCAACCTCATCACCCATTAGGGTTGTAAACACTTGATCAGCCGCAATCGCATCTTCAATTCTCACCTGCAATAAAGTGCGTGTATTGGTGTCCATGGTTGTTTCCCATAACTGTAGTGGATTCATCTCACCCAAACCTTTGTAACGCTGACGACTTAGAACGCGTTCAGCCTCAGAAAGTAACCAAGAGAAAGCCGCTCTAAAGTTTTGTATAGATTGTTCTTTTTGATTTTTATCTGGGTCTCCGCGACGTATCTTCGATCCAGGAAGAACCTTGCCAGACAAGACAGCCGCTGCGTTAGATAAACTTTGATAATCATCACCATGAACAAAATCAGAGTTAATTGCTGATAACTTTAAGTTGCCATGAATTCGACGTGAGAGCAACAACCTAAAGCGCTCAGTGCGATCTTCCTTTTGTACGGTAATTTCTGGTGGCAAAGCCAAAGCATTTAAAGATTCGTTTAATGCAATTCTTAAACGTTCTGCTGAGTCTTGTGCCGCCCGTTCAGTATCAAGATTAAGTTGTGTGCCTGAGGCGATTGCACGCAAGGCGTCTTCATCAATAGTTCTAGATAGGCGATCAACAACGGATTGAATCACTTGATAGTGTTTAGCCAACTCATTTAATTCAGCACCCTGAATAATCTCACCAGTAGGTGTTTGGAGTGAAGCTGACTCAAGTGCAATTTTTAAAAGTAGTTGATTCAACTCTGCATCATCTTTAATATATTGTTCGTTTTTACCAAACTTCACTTTATATAAAGGTGGTTGAGCAATATATATATGACCACGCTCAATTAGCTCCGGCATCTGTCTATAAAAGAATGTAAGTAATAAGGTGCGAATGTGACTTCCATCAACGTCCGCATCGGTCATGATGATGATGCGGTGATAACGCAATTTATCAGCTTTATATTCCTCAATACCAATACCAGTTCCTAGCACGGTAATTAGCGTCACCACCTCTTGGCTAGCTAACATTTTGTCGAAGCGTGCTTTTTCGACATTAAGGATCTTTCCTTTTAAAGGAAGAATTGCTTGAAACCGTCTATCCCTACCTTGTTTGGCAGAGCCGCCCGCCGAATCTCCCTCGACAATAAATAACTCTGATTTAGTTGGATCTTTTTCTTGGCAGTCAGCTAACTTACCAGGCAATCCCAACCCATCAAGAACGCCTTTACGTCTTGTCATATCCCGAGCTTTTCGCGCTGCTTCCCGAGCGCGGGCGGCATCGACAATTTTGCCGCAAAGAATTTTTGCATCAGCGGGGCGTTCTTGTAAATACGCACTTAAAGCTTCAGCAACAATTTCCTCCACTGGACCACGAACTTCACTTGAAACCAATTTATCTTTTGTCTGACTCGAGAATTTTGGCTCAGGTACTTTAACTGATAAAACACATGCAAGACCTTCGCGCATGTCATCACCAGATATCTCTACCTTGGCTTTTTTTGCTACTTCATGCTCGTCAATGTATTTATTGATAACGCGAGTCATTGCGGCACGCAGACCAGTTAAATGACTTCCACCGTCGCGTTGAGGAATATTGTTGGTAAAGCAAAGTACCTGTTCACTAAAACTATCATTCCACTGCATTGATACTTCAGCAGTGATATTGCCACCCAAATCTGAGGGGCGAATACCTTCAGCATAAAAAATATTAGGGTGTAAAACGTTTTTGGTTTGGTTGATGTACTCAACAAATCCCTTTACACCACCTGAAAATGCAAAATCTTCCTCTTGACCGGTGCGTTGATCAATTAATTTAATGTGAACACCATTATTTAAGAATGAGAGTTCGCGAATACGTTTAACGAGAATTTCATAATGGAACACAACCTGACCAAAAATATCTTCATCGGCTAAAAAGTGAACCTCTGTTCCAGATAGCTCGGTATCACCAGTAACGCTAATGGGGGAGGTAAGAATGCCATTAACCTCTTCAATATTGCGATGCTGAATAACGCCACGCGCAAACTCCATATAGTGCGCTTTACCATCACGACGAATGGTAAGTTTCAACCATTTCGATAAGGCGTTTACACAACTTACACCTACACCATGTAAACCACCAGAAACTTTGTAACTGTTTTGGTCAAATTTTCCACCTGCATGAAGCTCCGTCATCACAATCTCAGCTGCACTTCGCTTTGGATCATGTTTATCATCAAACTTAATACCTGTAGGTACACCCCTGCCGTTATCGACGATTGATATGGAGTTGTCAGTTTGAATAACTACTGTAATCTCTGTGCAATACCCTGCCAAAGCTTCATCAATGGAGTTATCTAGAACCTCAAAAACCAAATGGTGTAAACCAGTTCCATCAGAGGTGTCACCAATGTACATACCTGGGCGTTTACGAACAGCCTCAAGACCCTCTAGGATTTGAATCGATGATGCTCCGTACTGCTCTACTACTTTTTTTTCTTCAGTCATTTTTTTCTAAATTAAATACGCATTGGCATCACAACATACTTGAAGTCTTCTGAACCAGGTAGGGTAATAACAGCACTACTGTTTGCATCGCCCAAACTAATTTGGATTTTGTCATTTTTTAGGTTCGATAAAACATCAAGTAAATAACTTACATTAAAACCAATCTCAACAGAGTCGCCACTGTATTCAGTTTCAATTTCCTCTTGAGCTTCTTCTTGCTCGGCATTGGTTGATTGAACTGTTATACGGTTAGGTGACAGAGAGAAACGTACACCCTTAAATTTGTCAGTAGTAAGGATTGCCGCACGTTGTAAGGCCGCTTGCAAAAGATCACGCCCCACGACTAAAGAATTTTTATGTCCTTTTGGAATAACTCTCTGAAAATCTGGAAATTTACCCTCAACCAATTTAGAGATCAACTCAATATCCCCAAAAGTAAATTTAACTTGATTGGACGTAAGGCTAATCTCTAGAGTTTCATCAGAATCATCAAGTAAATGCTGACACTCTAAGATTGTTTTGCGAGGAATAATAATTTCTTGCCTTTGGCCTGAACCAGAAGGGGGCTCGGTTAAAGTTATTTGTGAATAAGCTAGGCGATGCCCATCAGTTGCAACAGCAATCACTTCTTTACCTTCAATCACCAACAACATACCATTTAAATAATAACGAATATCTTGTTGAGCCATTGCGAAGTGCACCTGACTTACCAATTGTCGAAAGCTTTTTTGAGACATCTTCCAGTTTGCCATTACCTCACCAACACTTTGCATAACCGGAAACTCAGTTGCGGAAAGCGTTTGCAATGAAAAGCGACTTTTACCGCTTTGAATAACTAGACGATTGTCTTTTAAATTTAATGAAACAGGCCCCTCAGGGAGGGCCCGCAAAATATCCAATAACTTTCTAGCGGCAACCGTTGTTGTGACATCCTCAACACCAACACCAAAGTTTGCGTTAGTAGTAATTTGAATTTCAATATCCGTTGAAACAAAGGAAATTTTTTCACCTTGTTTTTTAAATAAAAGGTTTGCCAAAATTGGAAGCGTATGGCGACGCTCAACAATGCCACTAACAACTTGTAGGGGTTTTAATAAACTATCACGCGAAGTGTTAACGAGTTGCATTGCTTTTAAATCCTTGTATATATCTTAGTAGTAATAGTAATAAGGGTGCTGATTTCGGTGGATAACTCAAAAACCTTATTTAATTCAACGCACTACAAACAAAAAAAACTGTGGAAAACTTTTGTATAAGCCCTGCATAAATCTTGGATAACTTTTCTACAGTACCCTATTTTTGCATGAAGCTAAGGCTTTCCACAATTTATCCACAATCAATCCCCAAACTTATCCCTAGGACTATCCACAACCTTATCCACAAGTAAAATTATGCTTTTAAGGTCTGCTCAATCACATGAATTTCGTGATTGAGTTGTCCATCATGCGAGCGTTCTTCAGTAATCTTACGAACTGCATGTAAAACAGTGGTGTGATCACGCCCACCAAACAACTCTCCTATCTCAGGAAGGCTCTTTTGGGTAAGCTCTTTGGCCATAAACATTGCAATTTGACGTGGTCTAGCAATATTAGCTGGGCGCCTCTTAGAGTACATGTCAGCCACTTTAATGCTGTAAAAATCTGCTACCGCCTTTTGAATATTTTCAACTGAAATTTGACGATTTTGGATAGAAAGAAGGTCTTTTAAGGCTATTCGAGCTACATCAATAGTGACCTCACGACCATGGAAGCGGACATAAGCCAAAATTTTACGCAAAGCGCCCTCTAGCTCTCGCACATTTGAGCGTAGATGTTTGGCAACAAAAAAAGCCACGTCCTCACTCATGGGGATACCTTCGTTAACAGCTTTTTTCATCAAAATAGCAACCCGCATCTCTAACTCTGGCGGCTCAATAGCTACAGTCAACCCAGAGTCAAACCGGGAAATTAAACGATCATCAATACCTGCCATTTCCTTTGGGTAGGTATCGCTTGTAATAATGACTTGGGCTTTATTACCCAAAAGAGCCTCAAAAGCATAGAAAAACTCTTCTTGAGTGCGTGATTTTCCACTAAAGAACTGAATATCATCTATTAAAAGAAGGTCTAGGGAGTGGTAATAGCGCTTAAATCGATCAAATGCCTTTTGTTGGTAGGCGCGCACAACATCAGAAACATATTGCTCTGCATGGATGTAGCGAATTCTTGCGTTTGGCTTTTCTTTAAGAAGATGATTACCAATAGCATGAATTAGGTGGGTTTTACCTAGCCCCACTCCACCATATAAAAACATAGGGTTGTAAGAGGTGCCCGGGTTATGGGCGACCTGAATGGAGGCTGCTCGAGCCAATTGATTGGCCTTACCAGTAACAAAGGTATCAAAGGTGAGTGCTGGATTAAGTTTGGAGTGATCCTCAATTTCAAAAGACTGCTCTTCTACCGAAATAGGCTCATCAATCTCTGGTGGTACGCTAACCTCCACTTTAATAGGAGTGGGGCTTAAATCCTGGGTACCCCCCTCCACATCAAGGACAAAATTCATAGTTATTTGTTGACTAAAATACTCTGAGGCTAATTCTTGAAAGCGATCAGCAAAAGTTTTTTTAATCCAATCTAACTTAAACCTGTTCGGCGCTCCTATTGTAAGTGTATGTTCACTTTCTTCATAAGAAATCAACCTTAAAGGTTGGATCCAGGTTTTAAATTGCTGGGGCGACAGCTCGCGAGATAGGGTGCCAATAACGGCATCCCAAAATCCCAATGGGTTAAGTGAATTCAAAGCGGGCGGGTTCTGTAAGTTGCTCATATTTTTGGAGGATCCATTGTAGCGATCGCTCAAAGTTATCCACAAGCTAGAAAAACGTGGAAAAGCTGTGGATAACTTGTGTACAAAAATATTAAAATCATTTAAATCAAGGGTTTATCAAAACAATAGCGAAAATTTAAAGAAAAATACCCATATATTCAATTACATAGATTGACCTTTTGCCCCGCAACAAGGAAAATACTTGGTTTTCCCGGGATCGATCATGAAAAGAACATACCAACCCTCAGTAACACGTCGCAAACGCACCCACGGTTTCCGTGTTCGCATGAAAACTCGTAGTGGGCGCGCAGTATTAAACGCGCGTCGTGCCAAGGGTCGTAAGCGTTTAGCTGTTTAAGTTTTAGCCATTGAACGGCGCGAGGATTTCTGAACTACTAAAAACACGCCCCAAGACAAGTTTGTATTGGGGTTTGTATTTGGCATCCTCGCAAGAAGGTGAAAAACCTGATTTAGGAATTGCGGTAGCAAAAAAGCTGGCCAAACGTGCTGTGGATCGTAACCGTCTAAAGCGAATGATTCGCAATTTAATTTGGACCGCCCAAGCTACAAATCTAAATAGTGATGTTGTCGTAAAACTCAAAAAACCTATTGGCCGCGAAACACGTGGCAGACTCCGAAAAAAAGAGAAAGAACTATTGCGCATACAAGTGCAAGGGCTAATGTAACGTGCGTCTATTAAACTCTGTCGCCATAAAAATTATTAGGCTTTATCAGGTTTTATTAAGCCCTTATATTGGTATGCACTGTAAATATGTGCCAAGTTGTTCACAATACGCGTGTGATTGTTTTGAGAGTTATGGTTTTGTAAAAGGCCTCGGTCTTTCGGTGTGGCGAATTTTGCGTTGTAACCCCCTGTCACATGGCGGTTATGATCCTGCGGTAAAACAAACATGTCATTAATTAAGTGAATACAAATGGACTTTAAAAAAACAATTCTTTGGGCCGTGTTCTCACTGTCAGGTTTAATGCTCTACAACAACTGGCTTGTACATGAGGGTAAACCGTCTTTACTAGGTGGGGCTCCTGTAACCAGCACAGCAACCCCTGTCGGTGCTATACAAGAAAAAACAGATATACCGGCACAAATTTCTGGCACACCAACCCTCACCCAAACCCCATTATCAAATCTAGGGTCCATTGATAGCGCTGAAAAGTTCACCCTTCAAAATGATGTGCTTGCTCTTCAAATTAGCGCTAACGGCGCAAACGTGGTTGATGCGAAACTTTTAAAAGCGCTTACTGCAGACAAAGAGCCCGTAGAGCTTTTCCAATACAACCTCACACACAAATACTTTGCTCGATCAGGTTTGATTGCTTTGGGCAATATGGATCTTCCAAATCACAACAGCCCATTTAAACTAGAGCAATCAGGCAAAGATGGGTCCGGCAGACCATTTATGACTTTGGCCAGTGAGCGAAATGGCGTAAAGCTTGAAAAAACATTCATCTTGAACCCTGGTAGTTATGTGGTTGATGTAGGTCATCGCATTACTCAAACTACCATCAATTCCACACCACTCGTTCTTTATACAGAAATCGTACGCGATGGCTCTCAAGAGAAAAAAATTGGGCCATTCGGTGGCGCTTTTTCCGCCAGCACCTTTACTGGCCCCGCTATTTATACGGACGGCGAAAAGTATAAAAAAGTTCAATTTACTGACATTGAAAAAAATAAAGCTTCATTCCCATCGCAGGTTCCAGCAGGGCAACCTGGTTGGGTGGCAATGGTTCAGCATTATTTTGCTAGCGCCTGGATTCCTGGTGATAAATATACGCGCGATATTTATGCGGGGAAAATTGACAACGACTTATATCGCGTTGGTATGCAAACCCCATTGGGTGTAATTGCGCCAGGTACAACCGTCGTTGAAAAAGCGCAGCTATTTATCGGCCCTCAAGAAGAAAGCGTGCTAGAGAAAATTGCACCAGGTCTTGAGTTGCTAAAGGATTACGGTTATCTCACTATTTTGGCTAAACCAATTTTTTGGTTGTTAGAAAAAATCCATAGTTTTGTTGGTAACTGGGGTTTTTCTATCATTCTTCTCACCCTTTTAATCAAATTAGTCTTCTTCCCCCTTTCTGCTGCTAGTTATAAGTCAATGGCTCGCATGAAAGAAGTGCAACCAAGATTAGCGGTGATGAAAGAGCAGTTCAAGGGCGAACCACAAAAACTTAATCAAGCGATGATGGAGATGTATCGCAAGGAAAAGATCAACCCTTTAGGTGGTTGTTTACCTGTGGTGATTCAGATCCCTGTATTTATTTCTCTGTATTGGGTGTTATTGTCGTCAGTTGAAATGCGCGGAGCACCTTGGATTTTGTGGATTCATGATTTATCAGTGCCAGACCCTTATTACATTTTGCCGGTTGTAATGGCGATATCGATGTTTGTTCAAACCAAACTTAATCCAACGCCGCCAGACCCTGTTCAAGCAAAAGTGATGATGTACATGCCACTAGTGTTCTCGATAATGTTCTTTTTCTTCCCTGCTGGCTTAGTTTTGTATTGGGTTACAAACAACCTGCTTTCAATTGCACAGCAATATCAAATTAACAGAATGTTTGGAAAGAAGCCTGCTAAATAATTTTTAGCGAGCTTCATATCAAGATCAGTTCACACAGCAATGATGACTAGAAAGTTGCCAATCATTGCTGTGGCGACAGCCCCGGGTAAGGCTGGAGTTGGGATCATTCGGATTAGTGGCCCAAAGCTTGGTCCCATTATCCAAGCGATTTTTCAAAAAACACTTCCCCGACGTCAAGCGAGTTTATTAACCTTTCGCGATGGGGTTGGTGATCCCATAGATCAAGTAATTGCCATTTACTTCATGGGGCCGGCATCATTTACGGGTGAGGATGTGCTGGAGCTACAGTGCCATGGAGGTCCACAACTTTTAGAGTTGATCATGAAGCGTTGCCTGGATTTAGGTAAGGCAGATGGCTTAGTCATTGCTGAGCCCGGAGAATTTACACTACGCGCTTACCTCAACAACAAAATTGATTTGGCCCAAGCAGAGGCCATTGCGGATTTAATAGATGCTCAGAGTGAGGCGGCGGTTCGTGGGGCGGCTCGCTCATTGCAGGGCGAGTTTTCTGAAGATATCAATGACCTTATTGAGGAAATTACTCAATTTCGGATTTTGGTTGAATCCACCTTAGATTTCCCAGAGGAAGAAATAGAGTTTTTAGAAAATGCTCACGCACGTGAACGTTTAAAAGCCATATCAAGTAAATTAACTGCATTACGCGCTGGCGCCAAACAAGGAAAGATTTTGCGCGATGGAATTCAGTTGGTTCTTGCTGGCGCGCCCAATGTTGGCAAGAGTTCGCTATTAAATCGTTTGGCAGGTGAGGAGGTGGCCATCGTTACCCCGATTGCGGGAACTACGCGAGATCGGGTCAAAGAAAGTATTGTTCTTGATGGGGTGCCAATACATGTTATTGATACAGCCGGCCTAAGAAAGACTAGCGATATCGTCGAGGCGAAGGGCATCGAAAGATCTTGGGATGCAATTCGCCTGGCTGATCTGGTGATTTTTCTTAAAGATGCTAATCAAGAGGGTGGTTTAGGTGACTTGGATGACGAAGGGCTTAAATCTGAAATATTAAAAGAACTTTCGCCAAAATGCCCTGTGCTGGAAGTAACCAACAAATCAGACTTGTTACTCATAAGCCCTAATGGGGGTGCAGAACAGAACAATATTTTCATATCAGCAAAAACAGGTGCTGGAATAGATGGGCTAAAACAAAGAATTCTAGAAATTGTTGGTTGGAGTGGTGCCCAAGAGGGTGCAATCGTCGCCCGACGCAGGCACCTAGATTGCTTAGATCGTGCGGCAGATCATATTGTTAAATCAGAGCAATTCGCAGCAAATGGCAACAGTTCACTAGAGTTATTCGCAGAAGAATTGAGATTAGCTCAAGATAATCTTGGGCTAATCACAGGAAAACTCTTGCCAGACGATCTTTTGGGAAAAATTTTCAGCCAATTTTGCATTGGCAAATAAAGGGTTTGTTCTCGGGTGCGGGCACGTCAAAATATGCCCAAAATGATAAAATTGCCCCATCAAAAAATTACTACCGTAAAGGGAATCCCATGACTACAACAGCTAATGGCGAGATTAATGTCAATGCGCCAGACTATGTAAAAAACAAACATTTAATTAAATGGGTGGCAGAAGTTGCCGCACTCACTAAGCCTGATGCCATTCACTGGTGTGACGGTTCCCAGGCTGAATATGATGAGCTTTGTGAATTATTGGTTGAAAAAGGCGTTTTTAAACGCCTTAATCCTGAAAAGCGTAAAAACTCTTTTCTAGCCCTTTCCGACCCTGATGATGTCGCGCGTGTTGAGGACCGTACTTTTATTTGCTCTTCAGAGATTGAAGATGCAGGACCTACTAATAATTGGGTTGAGCCAGGTGAAATGCGAAAAACCCTACAACCTCTCTTTGATGGTTCTATGCGAGGCAGGACAATGTACGTGGTTCCCTTCTCAATGGGCCCAATTGGCTCCCCAATTGCACATATTGGTGTTGAGCTCTCTGATAGTCCTTATGTAGCCATCAATATGCGCTTAATGACTCGCATGGGTAAGGCTGTTATTGATCAGCTTGGAGTGGATGGCGAATTTGTTCCTTGTATTCATACGGTGGGTAAGCCACTTGTTGCTGGGGAAAAAGATGTTACATGGCCCAACAACAAAACGAAATATATTGTTCATTACCCAGAGACTCGTGAAATTTGGTCCTTTGGTTCTGGGTATGGCGGCAATGCACTGCTGGGTAAAAAATGTTTTGCTTTGCGTATTGCCTCCAACATGGGGCGCGACCAAGGATGGTTGGCAGAACATATGTTAATTTTGGGTGTGACATCACCTGAAGGTAAAAAACACCATATTGCTGCTGCATTCCCATCGGCATGTGGCAAAACGAACTTCTCAATGATGATTCCCCCTCAAGGTTTTGATGGTTGGAAGGTCACCACCATTGGGGATGACATTGCATGGATCAAGCCACGCAAAGATTCTGTAACAGGGAAGACGCGCTTGTTCGCCATTAATCCAGAATCTGGATACTTTGGCGTTGCTCCAGGCACTAACCGCCAAACCAATCAAAACTGTATTGATTCGCTAAATCAAGATGTCATCTTTACTAACGTTGCCTTGACTGATGATGGTGATGTTTGGTGGGAGGGTTTGACAGAAAAAGCCCCTGCGCATTTGGTGGATTGGCAGGGAAAAGATTGGACTCCCGCAGATGGCGTAGCCGGTCGTAAGGCTGCTCATCCAAACTCTCGATTCACTGTTCCCGCTACCAATAACCCCGCTGTAGATCCAAAATGGGATGATCCAGAGGGTGTTCCAATTGATGCATTCCTATTTGGCGGACGTCGCTCAGATACTGTGCCATTGGTAAGTGAAGCGCGCGACTGGGTAGAGGGGGTTTACATGGCGGCAACCTTGGGGTCAGAGACTACGGCTGCAAGTACTGGTCAGGTGGGAATTGTGCGTCGCGATCCATTCGCAATGATTCCGTTTGCCGGCTACAACATGAGCGACTATTTCCAGCATTGGTTAAACATTGGCAGCAGGCTTGAAGCTGAAGGCGCTGTATTACCAAAAATCTATTGCGTGAACTGGTTCCGAAAAGATGAAAACGGTAAATTTGTATGGCCCGGCTACGGTGAAAATATGCGTGTTTTATCTTGGATCTTAGCCCGCGCTGAAGGTAAGGCGGGCGGGACGGAAACCCCAATTGGCATCTGTCCAGAACATGCTGATTTGCATTGGGGTGGACTTGATTACTCCATTGACACGTTTAATAAGGCCATTAACATTGTCGGTGCTGATTGGGAAAATGAGCTAAAACTTCATACTGAGCTGTTTGAGCGTCTTGGCGATCGCTTGCCTAAAGAATTAAAAGAGACTCAAGCCAAAATTGAAGAACGTTTTAACGCTTAATTGCATTTCACGTCTTTCAAGCTCTTAATTAAATGACCCACCCCCAACACCATGAAATAGTGGTGATTGGGGCGGGCATTGCGGGTGCGACCATTACCAATGAGTTGCTCGCTCGTGGTTGCCGTGTTTGCATTGTTGATGCAGCCTCCACTCCTGCAAGTGCGTGCTCAAGCCATGCTTATGCTATTGCCCACCCCCACGTTGGTAGGGGCTCCCCTCGTTTATTGCGCTTAACGCGCATCGCTTTTTTATTAGCAGAAGCCCGTTGGGGTAAGGCTTGGAATGCGCATGGTATTTTTCAACCAAGCAAAAAAGATAAAACCTTTGATCGTCAAGAGCTAGAAAAACATTTGCTTTCACTTGAGCTTGATCTAAAAATGGCTCAAGTGTTGGAGGCTAATGAGGCTGAAAAAATTTGCGGCGTTAAGCAAAATGGCATTTGGTTACCAAGAGGCGCTTCACTGAATATTGCCCAATGCGCAAATGAATTACTCAAGCCCCATAAAAATCTCACCACCCTATTCCAAACCCACATTAATCGTTTCGAGCGCGAAGGCGCTCAATGGAAGATTTTTAATGATCAAGGCTCATGCATTATTACAGCCCAAAAAATTATTATCACTGCGGCAATGGGAAGCAAGGCTTTAATGAGTGGCATTGGTATTCGTTTGCCTCTCAAACCTGTACGTGGTCAATTGAGTATTTTTTCTGTTGCAGAAAATGATCCTTGGATTGGCTATTTACCTAAAACAGCCATTTCAGGTGATGGGTATTGTTTGCCTGCCAAGCGTCAAGATGATGGCAGTCACCAATGGATAGTGGGCTCAAGCTTTGATGAGGGTGAAGATAATCTTGAGATTCGCGAAAGTAGCGATATTTTCAATCGTGAACAAGCTAAGGGTTTGGTGAATTATTCACAAGGCGATACCAATGCGCTGCAAATGAGGGGTGCTTTTGTTGGGGTGCGCTGTGTTGCTGGCGATCGCCTGCCAATCATTGGCGCACTCACTCAACGCCCAGGGGTTTATCTTGCGACTGCCTTGGGGTCAAGAGGGGTGCTTTGGTCAGCCTTAGCAGCTAAGCTTATAGCGGCTCAGGTGCTCGGGGATGACTTCGCCTTACTTGCGCGTTTAGGTTTTGCGGCAGATTTAGTGGCTGCACTTGCGCCCGCACGCTTTTTCGCTGGAGCCTTGGCCGTTACGCCCTCACCTTTGGGCGCCTTAGCCTCAAACTCGAAACCAATTTTTCCGTCCGCACCTAAGGCAAGGTAGGCCTTAAAGCCGCGACCAGTTCGGTTGGATTTGAAGTTGGTTAAGAGGTCGGTTTTGCCTTCTTTCAATAACTTTTGTACTTGCTCAACCGAAATCTCTTGTTGCAAAACAACTTTACCAGCCTTGAAGTCACAAGATTTATTCGGACCAGTATTGTTTTCGCATATATAGCGCATGCCATCTTCATACACGGCACCAGAGCATTTTGGGCAAACGCCTAGTGCTTGGCGGCCGGTGAAGTCAATCTCTTCCGACTCATCTTCTTGTGAATTACCAAAATCAAATTCCAACTTAAATCCTGCGTTTGGATAGTCTTTATCGTCTTCTGGAATTTCACTGAGCTTGATGATTGCGGCAAATGGCCGACCCATTTTGCTACGGAATCCTTGCAAAGGACCAATGGTTTTTTCGCGCAATAGCTCTTCTACTTCTGGATACTCGAAAGCCCGCCCGCCAGGAGTTTTACTAATAGTAAAGCCACATTTTTCGCAAGCAAAACGACGATAGTTTTCTTTTACCGGCCCCTTACAGTGCGGACAAGGAGTGGACATAGTTGCGTAGTCACCGGGAATCGTATCGCTGTCATATTCTTTTGCGCGTTTGACAATCCGCTGCGTCATTTGCGCAATTTCTTGCATAAAGGTATCGCGATTCATTTTGCCTTGCTCAATCAGCGATAACTTATTTTCCCAACTGCCGGTGAGGTCTGGTCTAGTCAATTCTTCAACATCTAAACCTCTAAGCAGAGTCATTAGCTGAAATGCTTTAGCCGTAGGAATTAACTCGCGTGCCTCACGCACCATATATTTTTCTGCCAGCAGGCCTTCGATGATTGCTGCGCGGGTAGCAGGCGTTCCCAAACCTTTTTCGGCCATTGCTTCGCGCATCTCATCATCATCAACCCACTTGCCCGCCCCTTCCATCGCCGAGAGAAGTGTTGCCTCTGTATAGCGTGCTGGCGGCCTTGTTTTAAGTGGAATGGCAGCGATAGATTCAGTTTGCACAGTCTCGCCATCTTGTACAGCCACAAGCTCATCATCGGCCTGATTGGATTTACCGTAAACAGTAAGCCAGCCTGGATTAACCAGAACGCGACCCTCAGTCTTGAAGTGGTGCCCAGAGGCTTCTGTAATACGTGTGGTAACGCGGAATTCAGCTGCCGGATAGAAGACTGCCAAGAAGCGACGTACAACTAAATCGTATAACTTTAATTCAGGCTCGCTTAAAGTTTTAGGCGCCTCAAGTGTTGGAATGATGGCAAAGTGATCTGAGATCTTTGAATTATCAAAAATCCGTTTATTCGGTTTAACCCAACCATAACCAGCTTTAGTTTTTGGATCCTTGGGGTCGCCTTGCAAAATCTGTTTGGCAAATGGACGGAATTCTTGAGAGTGTTCAGCAAGATTTTCAATGGTCTGTTTAACGGTATCCAAATAATCTTCTGGCAGTGCTCGTGCATCGGTACGTGGATAGGTCAGTACTTTATGGCGTTCATATAAAGCTTGCGCTAAGCCCAAAGTATTTTTTGCAGAAAATCCAAAGCGCGCATTAGCTTCACGCTGCAAGCTTGTTAGGTCAAACAGCTGCGGCGCTAGCTGGGTTGCTGGCTTCGCTTCTTCAGTAACGGTTGCCTTCTTATCGCGGCAAGCGGCTACGATGCTTTGCGCTGCCGCTTCACTCCATAAGCGACTTTCGCGAGCATCTGGTTCCGTTGCATCTTTTTTAAATTTAGGATCAATCCAACGGCCTTCATAAATCCCAGCGGCAGCTATAAATTCAGCTTTTACCTCCCAATAATCTTTGGAGATAAATTTTCGAATGAGTTCTTCGCGCTCTACAACAATTGAGAGGGTTGGAGTTTGTACTCGCCCAACAGTAGTGAGAAAGAAACCACCACTTTTGCTATTAAATGCAGTCATGGCTCGCGTGCCATTGATGCCGACCAGCCAGTCGGCCTCAGAGCGGCAACGTGCGGCGTCTGCGAGGGGTTTCATTTCATCGTCTGTGCGTAACGAGGCAAATCCTTCGCGAATGGCATTGGGGGTCATCGACTGTAACCAAAGCCTTTGGATTGATTGCGGTGCTTTTGCATGTTGAGCAATTAATCTGAAAATTAACTCACCCTCGCGCCCAGCGTCACAAGCATTAATTAAGGCGGTGATATCTTTGCGTTTAATGAGCTTTTGTAATACCTTAAGGCGAGATTCTGTTTTGGCGATTGGGCGCAAATCAAAGTACGGAGGTACTACTGGTAAGTTTGCAAAAGACCATTTACCGCGTTTAACTTCATATTCTTCTGGTGCGGCAATCTCCAATAGATGTCCAACTGCTGAGGAAATAACAAAATTGTCACTCTCAAAATAGTCCTCATGTTTGGTAAAGCCGCCCAAAGCTTTGGCAATGTCATTGGCAACCGAAGGTTTTTCCGCAATGATGAGCGCCTTGGGGTGATCCACGGTTTGGATTTTTGAACTGCTTTTAGAAGGTGCTTTAGCCACGAGTTTGCCTAAATTTGAGCCTGAAAATATATTTTTTAATGGGGAAAATGAAGACCAATTTAAACCAAACTAGAGTTTGATCGAATAATCACCCTTTTTTATTATTAACCGATAAATTGGCAAAAGTCCAAATTCAATGTTCGTAAGGGGGTAATGGACCTTATAAAAAGGGGGTGATTCCTGGGCTTTTAAGGGAAAAATCTTCATTTAGGGTCTTAAAAGAGGGTTTTTGTGGAAATTAGAAGGTCCTCCAATACTTCTTTTGGGTGACAAACCAGTTTTGCCCCTTCCTGAATGAGGCGATGACACCCTTCGTGGAGCGGGTCATGAATTGGTCCGGGTAGCGCAAATACCTCCCTTCCAAGGTCTGTGGCTAAACGTGCGGTAATGAGCGAGCCTGATTTATCGGCAGCCTCTATGACCACTACCCCTAAGGAAAGGGCTGCAATTAAGCGGTTGCGCTTAGGGAAGTGAAATGCTTTAGGACCCATTCCAGGGGCTAGCTCGGAGAGTATGAGCCCTTTGGAGCCGATTTGATATGCGAGGTCTTGGTGTTCCCTGGGATAAACCACATCTACCCCGGTGCCGCAGACTGCAATGGTTGTCCAGTTAGCCCCTACCCCTAACTCAAGGCAGGCTCGGTGCGCAGCCCCATCAATACCCCTGGCTAGTCCAGATAGCACCAATATGCCAGCCTCGGAAAGCCCTCGGGCAAAGAGAGCGGCATTACGCATGCCGCGAGGGCTTGCCAAACGCGAACCCACGATCGCTATCATCGGGCGCTTAAGCAGCTCAATATCACCATATATATAGAGTGTTTCTGGTGGATCATAAAGATCTTTGAGCCTAGCGGGGTAATTTGAGTCAAGGCGGTGGATTTCTTGGACTTCTCTGGAGGTTAAAGTAGGGGTCATTCATGGATTTTGACCTTAAGAAAAATTTCAACAATCAGGACAGTCTGATTACTCTGTTGGATAATTCCTACATGGCTTTATTACCAGTCCTTTATTACCCAGACCCCAGACTTCATAAGGTTGCTAAACCTGTAGAGAAGGTGGATGCCCGTATTCAAAGAATCGTTGCTGATATGGCTGAGACCATGTATGAGGCTCCTGGCGTTGGATTAGCGGCAACACAGGTCGATATTCATGAGCGAATTATCGTCATAGATGTCTCGGATGAGCAGAATGAATTGATGGTATTTATTAATCCCGAGGTGGTATGGGCAAGTCCTGAGAAAAAATCTTGGCGTGAAGGCTGTCTATCGGTCCCAGACTTCTATGATGACGTTGAAAGATCAGCATCGGTTCGAGTGAGGGCTTTGGATTTAAATGGCAAGGCATTTGAGATGGATGCCGATGGATTGTTGTCAGTGTGTTTGCAACATGAAATGGATCATTTATTGGGCAAGGTATTCGTGGAATATCTTTCCATCCTTAAGCGCAATCGCATCTCATTAAAAATGAAAAAGCGTGCCAAAGAGTTGGCTGGTCAGCGTTAAGCGCTTCAAATGAGAGTCATATTTGCTGGAACCCCAGAATTTGCTGCGCAAGCGATGCGCGCAATATATGCTGCCGGCCATGAAATTGTTTTAGCAATGACACAGCCAGATCGTCGCGCCGGAAGAGGTATGCACCTTCAGGTTAGTCCCGTTAAAGAATTCGCATTAGAAAAAAATATCCCCGTCCTTCAGCCATCGACCCTTAGGCGCCATGCTGTCGATGCTGAAAAGCGTCTAGAGGCCGAAGATGCCTATCAACGCCTTTGCTCAACCAAATTTGATGTGATGGTTGTCGTGGCATACGGTTTAATTCTTCCGCAAGATATTCTGGATTTAGCTGAAGGTAATGGTCGTTATGGTTGCTTTAACATCCACGCATCCTTGTTGCCACGTTGGCGCGGCGCAGCCCCAATACAGAGGTCTATAGAGGCTGGCGATGCTAGCACTGGTGTCAGTATTATGAAAATGGATGCAGGTTTGGATACGGGCGATACAGTACTCGTGCGAGAAATTGCCATTGCTTCTGATGAAACTAGTGCATCTCTACACGATCGACTCGCCGTCTTGGGCGCCGATTTAATCGTTGATATTTTAAAATCCTTAGGGCGGGGCTGTGATGTTACTAGGAGGCCACAACTAGCGGACGGTGTTACCTATGCCCAGAAGATTTTAAAGAGCGAAGCGGATATAGATTGGCGGTTGAGCGCGAAAGAAATTGATTTTCGGATCCGCGCTTTTAATCCTTTTCCAGGGGCAATGAGCAGCGTAGAGGGTTCACAGATTAAATTTTGGAACTCCCGGATACCTCTTGCGGAGGATTGCTTCGCGACTGGTCGTGTGGGTCAGGTTCTTGGATTGAGTAATGCTGGCGCTTATATTCAATGTGGACAAGGTGTAATTGAAATCCTTGAGATGCAAAAGCCGGGCGGTAAAAAAATGACAGCAAGCGCTTGCCTAAGAGCGCTTGGTGTTCAAGAGAAAAATGCATGTTTCCAAAAGGCTTTAATTGACTAATCAAAAAACACCGCGCAGCCTCCCTCTTTCCGAGGCAATCACAATTGCTGCACAAGCAATCAGCGAGGTCATGGAGGGGCGCTCCCTAACTGAAGTTTTAGATCAGCTTGACGCCCATGAGCGCCCTATTGTTCAAAGTCTGACCTTTGATGCCTTGCGTAAGTGGGTTCGTTCCCATGAGTTGATTGAGGAGTTCATTCCCAAAGCGCCTCCGCCTGAAGTCGATCATTTGCTTGCTGTTGCAATTGCCTTATTTTTGAGTAGCGATACTGATGGCAAGGGTTATGCCACTCACACCATTGTTGACCAGGCGGTTCAGGCTTGTAATGAATATGAGCCAACAATGTATGCAAAGGGTATGGTTAATGCGGTCATGCGTAAGATTGGCCTCTTACTTCAGCCGCCTGAGGGTGAAAAAAGTTATCCCCCTGACCCCATTCCCATGTTTTTTCCTCCTTGGTGGAGGGCTAGCTTAAAGCGCAACTACCCTAAGGCATGGCAAGCCTTAGTTGTGCAACAAGCCCAGCGCGCGCCTTTGATTTTGCGTGTAAACCAACGTCAATATACGCGTGAGCAATATCAAGAACTATTGACTCAATCCGGCATTCCATCCATCCCAATGAATGAGCTTGCTGGCATAAGCTTAAATTCCGCTTTGTTACTGCCAGAGGCTGTACCCGTTTCGGAGTTGCCAGGTTTCTATAGTGGCTCTGTATCAGTTCAAGACTCGGGTGCTCAGTTAGCGGCAATACTGCTTGATCCTCACGCTGGCGAGCGCATTTTGGACGCTTGCGCCGCACCTGGTGGAAAAACGGCTCATTTATTGGAGCTTGCAGATTGCGAGATGGTCGCTTTAGAGTTAGATGGAAAACGCCTTGGAAAAATTAGCGGAAATTTAGATCGTCTTCGTCTTCACTCTGAAAGGGTGAATATTGTGAGGGGTGATGCATCCAAGGCAGCTTGGTGGGATAAGAAGCTGTTTGACAAGATTTTGCTTGATGCCCCCTGCTCTGCCTCAGGTATTGTTTCTCGCCATCCAGATATTCCCTATCTTCGGCGTGAGGCTGACATCAAAGCTTTGCAGCAAAGACAAAGAGACATCCTTAATCAAGCATGGCAGATGCTAAAGGTCGGCGGACTCCTTTTGTATGTAACCTGTTCAGTTTTTCCTGAGGAGGGTGAACAACAGGCTCACTGGTTTGTGTCCGAGCATGGCGATGCATTACGATTAGATGCTCCAGGGCAAATTTTGCCCACAAAGGAAAACGATGGTTTTTACTATGCATTGTTCAAGAAAACGGGGTCATGAGCCAAAGTATTAGGCAATTCATCTTTTGTTGTTTGATGGCGCTGAGCATTGTTTCGGTGTCTGCGAATGCTGAAGGTATCAAACTCAAGTCCGCCGAATTGGAGCGAGTGGATAACGATTGGCTATTGAATGCTGCATTCCAAATTGAGTTGTCACCAGGTCTTGAAGACGCAGTTCAAAAAGGTGTTGTGCTGTACTTTCAAACGGAATTTGAATTGAACCGATCTCGTTGGTATTGGTTTGATGAAAAACCCGCCCTTGCTCAAAGACAAGTGCGCCTCTCTTATCAGCCTCTTACTCAGCAATACCGCATTTCATCTGAAGGTTTTGCTTTTTCAGCCAAAACACTTGCTGAAGCCCTGCAGGCCGTTGGTAGCGTAGGGGGATGGCGCGTGATTGATAACGCGCAAATTGACCCTAACAAGCCCTATACCGGTGGCTTGAGGATGACTTTGGATTTAAGTAAGTTGCCAAAACCATTTCAGGTGAATGCCCTGAATAATCGAGACTGGAATGTATCTAGCGACTGGATACGATTCCCTTTTCTGCCTAACGGCCCCAACATCATTAAGCGATGAAAACTTCCGTGGCGGGTCTTAAAGCGAATCTTTTTGAAAAGCAAAAATGGAAGAGACGCGCCTTGCCAATAGCAATTGCGCTAATTGGTACGTTTGCTTTATTGCTTTTAGTTCTACTTTCCGTCGCTTCATCAAATACCCAGTTTTTTGATAATTACTTTATTTGGTTATATGCGGCTAATGTGGTGATTGGTATTTGCCTTACCTTGGTGATTTTGACTTTGGTGGTGGTGATTGCCATTCGTTGGCATAAAGGGCGATTCGGAACTCGCTTAATCGCTAAGTTGGCAATGATTTTTGCTTTGGTAGGTGTTGTGCCAGGCTTAATTTTATATGGCGTCTCTTTACAGTTTGTTTCACGCAGTATCGAAACTTGGTTTGACGTTAAGGTTGAATCTGCTCTTGAAGCCGGTCTTGAGCTTGCACGCGCAACCTTGCGCGCTTCCTTGCAAGAGTTACAAGATGATGGCCGCATGGTAGTCGATCAAATTCAAGGCCTTCCAAATCATGCCAGTCCCGCAGAGTTAGCACTTTTACTGTCACGTTTGCGTGATCAGCTTGGTGTACAAGAAATTACCATTTTTAATGGAAAGCAAACTGTCGTGGCGAGCGCCAGCGCCGATCCCCTCCAAAGGCCTGCTCAGGCTCCTAGTCAAGAGGTTATGCGACAGGCTTCTAAGTTGAAGGGCCAAGGTTTTATTGACGAACCTCAAAACACCTCAGGCTCGCAGGTTTATACATTGCGCGTAGTTTTGCCTCTAGTTAAGGAGCGCCCATCTACAGGTCGTGGTTTCGGATTAAGCCCTCAATATCAAAAAGAGCTCTGGTATGTGCAGATCATCAAAGCCGTTCCTCAGGGCATTACAAAAAATACATTGGCAGTGCAAGCAGCCTATAGTGACTACCAAGAAAAATCATTGGGCCGCACAGGTTTGCGCAAAATGTTTGTGGGAACCCTGACATTAACCCTATTCTTTGCACTATTTGTGGCGATCACCTTAGCCCTTTTGTTGGGGCGTCAACTCGCGCGACCTCTATTGATGCTTCTTAAGGGAACGCAGGCTGTTGCACAAGGCGATCTATCGCCCAAACCAGAATTGGATACTGGCGATGAGCTCGGAATGTTGACGCGCCAATTTAACGTCATGACTCGGCAATTGGCGGATACTCGAACTTCTTTGCAAGAATCCAAATCATTTTTAGAGACAGTTTTGGGCAACTTGACTGCTGGGGTTTGCATTTTTGATAAAAATTTCAACATAGTTTCGAGCAATGCGGGCGCTGATCGAATTTTTTCAGAGGATTTAACTAAGCTAGACGGCCGCCCTCTGAGCGATAGCGCAGCCCTTGTAGAGTTTGAACAAGCTATTAAAGAAGGTTTTGCGACGATGAAATTGGCTGTAGGCAGCGGAGCTTTAACATCTGCCTCTCAGAAATCAAGCTCTAAAAATGAAGGAGCTGTCTGGCAAAAACAGATTCAGCTGCACACTACAAATGAATTTGAGAATGAATTGGGCGTTACATTGTTTGTTCGCGGGACGGAGCTTACCCCTGATTTGCGTATGGTGGTGTTTGATGACATTACCGATGTAGTGAGTGCGCAGCGTTCTATTGCTTGGAGTGAGGTGGCAAGAAGATTGGCGCATGAAATTAAAAACCCCTTGACTCCCATCCAGTTATCTGCCGAAAGACTGCAGCATAAGCTTGCGGGTAAATTGAGTCCCGAGCAAGAGGAAATGATGAATCGAAGCACCGCCACGATTATTGGGCAGGTACAGGCCATGAAAGAAATGGTGAATGATTTCAGAGATTTTGCAAAGACGCCTACGCCGCAGTTAAAGTCGGTATCTGTAAATACTCTCACTAGAGAAATCCTAGGCTTGTATGAAGGTAGCCCTTTAAATACTCAGCTTGATGATGAGTGTCCCAATATTATGGGAGACTCGACTCAACTAAGACAGGTCATTCATAACTTACTTCAAAACGCACAAGATGCAACCTTAGAGGGGAAGAATCGTAATGCGCCTGTAGATGTAAAAACAGAGTTGGTTCGCTATGGAGAGATTAATGGCGTAGCGCAAAATGCAGTGCGATTAACAATAAGTGATAGCGGTTCTGGATTTCCAGCTAAGATATTGGCAAGAGCATTCGAACCTTATATAACAACTAAGGCTAAAGGCACTGGTTTAGGTTTGGCGGTAGTAAAGAAAATCATTGAAGATCATGGCGCCAAAATCGAAGTTCGTAATCGTATGCAGGGAGAAGAAGTGATCGGCGCACAAGTATCAATTTTGTTTATGAATCTTGCAAAAGAGGCAGCATAAGAATGGCAAGTATTTTGGTGGTCGATGATGAGATGGGCATTCGCGAGCTTCTCAATGAGATTCTGACGGATGAGGGTCACACCGTATATTCCGCTGAGAGCGCAATTCAGGCGCGTACTATTCGCGAGCAAATGCGCCCCGATTTAGTATTGCTCGATATTTGGATGCCAGATACTGATGGCATCACTTTGCTAAAAGAGTGGTCTAAAACAGGTCAACTCACTATGCCGGTTGTCATGATGTCTGGCCATGCAACGATTGATACTGCGGTAGAGGCAACTCGAATTGGGGCTTTGAATTTTCTGGAAAAGCCTATTGCCCTGCAAAAATTACTAAAGACGGTAAATAAGGCTTTAGAAAGTTCGCCCAAATATATAGCGCCAGAAGAAGGCAAACTTGTCCAGGCTGTACCAGTTGTCGCAGCAATCACCAAAATTACTGCAGTTGAGCCTACATCTTTACTGCAAGATGGGGAATATATCAGCGGCATTGCGAAAACTTATTTTGACCTTCCGCTGCGTGAGGCTAGAGATTTATTTGAAAAAGCGTATTTTGAGCATCAAATGCAAATCATGGGTGGTAGCATGACCAAGATCTCGGAGTACACCGGTCTTGAGCGTACACATTTGTACCGAAAATTAAAGGCCTTAGGTATTGATACGTCGCGCAATAAGAGCGATAGCTAGGGTAAAGCTTTTTATTTATAACGCGATCTACATTTTTGGTGTTTGTCTATTGAGCATCCTCAAAACCTTTTGATCCCCGAAAAATCAAGCTGAGCGCCGATTAAATATAGTAGTTAGCGCTTTTTCGACCGGTCCCTGGCTGATTAGTTATAATTCCAACTCTTGGCCTGGTAGCTCAGTCGGTAGAGCAGAGGATTGAAAATCCTTGTGTCGGTGGTTCGATTCCGCCCCGGGCCACCAAGATTCAAAAAGAGAGCTTCTAGCTCTCTTTTTTCATTTCAACTTACTCAAAAGTGGTTGATGGCTCATCCACCTTTAGTCAGCGTTTGAATCCTGCCCAGAGTTTCAAATCTAAGAGTGGGGATTGAAGATCCTGCCAGACCGCCTCAACTATTGCCCATGATTGCTTGGGGTACCCATTTCATGTAATGTCCTTTAAAAGGACAAATTTTATGGATGAGCTAAAAACAAACTTTGAGCAAATAAAAGAAATGGTGGAGGGTGAGGTCACCAAGAAGAAAACTAGGCTTGAAGAAGTTGCTAGATTTATTGACGATGTTTTACCAAAGCTAAAAGAGCAAGTTGAGGCTGAATATAGCGACATGGGATTGGCTTTATATTTTGAACCAGTTATATACGGAAACTCCCCAGCTATCAAAATACAAATTAGCAATGATCAAAATAGCTTGGCTTTCTACATTTTGTTAGATTCCGCAATATTCTTAGTTGGCTACAAACTTACAGGCTTTCAGCAATCAATATTTGGTGGCGAAATGGCGAGAGATGCGGCAGAAGTAAGACTTTTAATTAATAAAAGAATTAAGGAATATACGCAAGGCTGGTGAAGAAGAATGACTGACGAATCCAACTTAGAATTTGTGGGCAAGATTAAAGCTGAGAAGCTGACCTCTTTAGCTGAAGACTCCAAGAATGAGTTAACTGAGATCCATGCTGATCAAGAGCATTGGGTAAAGTACGGCACCAATCGTTCTACACGAGCCGCTAAGAGCAAGCGTGAAATCATGGAGGAGTTGAGTCGTGAAAGACTCCCATGGGAAGAGTAAGCCCACTCTAGACTCTCTGCTTAAAGATCAACAAGTCATTTCAGGCAAAGATCTCATTCAGCGCCATAAAGAACAAGAGCGGCAGAAGGCGTTGTTACAAGAGGCTATTGAGTTTGAGCAGAGAAATCGTAGACATAAGATGTGAGTTTCTTGTGCGTCGTTTAAAACGACAAATTAACTTTGATCCCATGCTTCAATCGATAACTCCTCCTCTAATGGACAGTCTTTGATGCGATCAAGAAATAGTTGAATGTTTGAATTAAAGCCGCCAATGTGTACGTAATCATCGCCGATAACCGTTGCCCCATCAGTTTTGGCTTTTAAAGAGAGCGCTAAAGGGATAACATATTTAGCTTCTGCGGAGTAACTGCGTGGATAGCCGCCATAAGAGCCTAAATACTTTGCTTTGCCCTCTTCTACCAATGCTTCAATCCATTTACAACCATTAATCCCAGTAAGCCAACTTGCTAAAAGACTCTCATCTCGCAGGGAGTCTTCCGTCGCCGCTCCAGTTGCTCTAGAGGGGGTTCGGTTTATATATATTTGCCAGCCGAGCATTTTTATCCTTAATTGGGAATACCCTTACCAGCCCTTAATGCTTGGCGCTTGGGGTGCTTGGCGTGGTGTATTAATCATTGTATTTGGCGATGTCACGATAGGCGCAGTAGAGGTTCCTTGATATTGACCTTGTGGCGTATAGAAATTAGTTTGACCATTATCTGTTTGAAAAGACTGGGTATTTTGACCTTGAGCGTTATAAACATTTGTAACGCCGCTTGGGCTAGTTTGTGAATAGCCTTTATATGCTCCGTTGGCATCGTAAATTGCCTGTGCCCAAGGCGAGCATACAAAAAGAATAGAAAATAAAAATACTATTATTTTGCGGATTGTTTTCATTTTTAATAATTGGTCGCTATATGTTGTAAAGATAGCATGCCTTCCATATTCAAACCACTCTAAAAATGTCGTTTTAAAAGACATCTAATAAGCCATATATAGATATACTTGATAAAAGTATAAAAAATATGAGCTTTAATGAAAATACGAGGGTAAAAATACCCGCACTAATACATTTAACAAGATTAGGTTATGAATACCTAAGCCTTAGTCACGCCAAATGGGATCTTGATACAAATATCTTTACAGATATTTTTAAAGAAAGCATTAAGAGAATTAATCCAGATACGGATGATGCTCAAGTTAAAAGACTATATGAAGATGTAAACATTGCCTTAGATGGAGAGGACCTTGGGGAGAAGTTTTATGGAATGCTTACGGCAACCTCAAGCCCAAGGTTGATTGATTTTAAGAATTTTGAAAATAATACTTTCAACGTAGTAACCGAACTTCCTTGTAAAAATGGCGATGATGAATTTCGTCCAGACATAACCCTTTTGATTAATGGAATGCCTTTGGCGTTTATTGAGGTTAAAAAGCCCAACAATCCTGACGGGGTTCTCGCAGAGCGTGATCGCATAAATGTTCGCTTTAAGAATAAAAAGTTTAGAAAATTCATAAACATCTCTCAATTACTCATGTTTTCAAACAACATGGAGTATGACCCTGATGCTATAGAGCCGATACAGGGCGCTTTTTATGCCACAACATCTCGGGGCGATGCGATCTTTAATTATTTCAGAGAAGAGCAAGATCTTGGGATAAATGAGTTATTGACTGACGAGAATGATGAAACTGAAAACTTCATCCTCAAAGATAACAATCTCATAACGATTAAACATTCGCCTGAATTCACTACCAATAAAAGCCCTACAAATCCAACTAATAGATTATTGAATTCGCTTTTTAGTAAAGATCGTTTGGCATTCTTGTTGAAATACGGGCTGGTATATGTTCATGAAACGCATGGCATAGAAAAGCACGTGATGCGATACCCGCAACTTTTTGCCACTAAGGCGATAGAGAAAACTATCGAGGATGGAAAGAAGAAAGGCATTATTTGGCATACACAAGGTAGTGGTAAAACAGCCTTGGCTTATTACAACGTTGCCTACTTGACCGATTACTTTCAAAAGAAGAATGTAATCCCTAAGTTCTACTTTATTGTTGATCGCATAGATCTTATGGAGCAGGCAAAGAAGGAATTTAGCGGTAGAGGTTTAATTGTTCATACCGTAGATTCAAAAGAAGAGCTTTTAAGAGACTTCTCAACGGCCAAGGCCATTCACAACTTGGCAGGTAAGAAAGAAATTACTGTCGTAAACATCCAGAAGTTTAAAGATGACACAGATATTCTCAAGTCATCAGACTACCAAATTGATACTCAAAGAATCTACTTTCTAGATGAGGCTCATAGAAGTTACAACCCATCGGGTAGTTTTTTGGCAAACCTATTTAATTCAGATCGAGATGCGATCATTATTGGATTAACAGGCACACCTTTGATTGGCAAAGATAGAAAGTCAGTTGGTACATTTGGCGACTACATACACAAGTATTACTACAACGCATCTATTGCTGATGGATATACCTTAAAGCTCATTAGAGAAGGTATTGAAACCAGTTATAAGATTCAGCTAGAGCAGGCTTTGAAAGAAATTGAAACACTCAAAGGCGGAATTGATAAAAAATTAGTTTATTCGCACGATAAGTTTGTTGAGCCAATGCTTGATTACATAGTGGATGATTTCAAAAAGAGTCGTGTGCGTTTAGGCGATAATTCAATTGGCGGCATGGTGGTTTGTGATAGCTCTGATCAAGCAAAAAAACTTCATGATCTTTTCGGTAGGAAATATTCTGAATCGGGCTTAAAGTCAACACTCATTCTTCATGATGTCGGATCAAAAGATGAGAGAAAAGATTGGGTTGAGGATTTTAAAGCTGGCAAGTCCGATCTACTTTTTGTGTACAACATGCTTTTAACAGGCTTTGACGCCAAGCGACTCAAAAAACTATATATAGGACGAGTGATTAAAGACCACAACTTGCTACAAACCTTAACTCGAGTTAATCGTCCTTATAAAAAATTTAGATATGGTTTTGTTGTGGATTTTGCCGACATTCGAGAGGCATTTGATAAAACAAATAAAGCCTATTTCGATGAGCTTCAGCTTGAGTTGGGTGACGAAATCGGAACCTATTCAAATCTCTTTAAGTCAAAAGACGAGATTGAAGAAGAAATTAGAGATATTAAAGAAAAGCTTTTTGAGTATGACATTTCAAATGCTGAAATTTTCTCGCAACAGATTAGCGAAATTGAAGATAAGCAGATCCTGCTGGGGATAAAAAAGGCATTAGAAGCCGCAAAGAATTTATACAACATCATTCGGCTCTATGGCCATTTTGAGTTATTAGAAAAGATTGATTTCAAAAAGCTAGTTCAGCTATACAACGAAACTTCAAGACATATTGATCTAATTAATTTAAAAGACTCTGTCGAGACAAGCACAGAGGCAACCAACCTTTTAAATGTTGCTTTAGAGGATGTTTTATTCATGTTCCGCAAGGTATCGGAAGATGAGTTGGTTATTGCTGATAAGTTGAAAGACACTCTGAGGAAAACAAGAGAGGCGTTGGCAGTTAATTTTGATCAAAAGGATCCCGAGTTCATTACTCTTTATGAGGAATTAAAAAGATTATTTGAGAAAAAGAATCTAGATGAAATCAGCCAAGAAGAAATGACAAAAAATATTGTTTCATTACAAGCTATATTTGATCAAGTCGCAGAGTTGAATAGAAGAAATAATCTTTTGAAGGCGAAATATAAAAATGATCCAAAGTTTGTAAGAACGCACAAACGGGTGATGGAATCAGGCAGTTTGTCTAAAAGAGAGAGTGAAGTATTTGAAACCCTGATGGAGATAAAAAAACAAGCAGACGAGAAGATTTTGATAAATCAACGTCTTCTTGAAAACGATAGCTTTTTTGATCAATTGATGCGCAAAACGGTTATTGATGGGTTTGATAGCACAAACGTTAAGCTTGACGCTAAATCTGCTCAATTCATTAATGCTTGTTTAGTTAAAGAATATTTAAATGAGTACCACGGTGCTCCTGCTTGGTAAAAGATAAAAATGGTTGTTCAAGATTTCACCGCAAAAACAAAAGAACTTATTGATAACCTGAAGGGTGTATGCGCTCAATATGGTTTAGGTAATGATGGTAATGAATACAAGATCATTACCCAAGTATTTCTATACAAATTTATGAATGATAAGTTTGGATATGAAGTAAAGATTGCCGATCCAAGGTTAAGAAGTTCTGAGGGCTGGGAGCAGGAGGTAGCGAATTATTCAGATGATGAATATGAAATGCTATTAATGAGAATGAATCCCGAGAGCGCAAAACTCAAACGTGAGCACTACCTCTCAAATCTACACAATAAGCAAAATCAAGAAGAATTTGCCAAGTTTTTTGATGACACTTTAAGAGACATAGCGATTTTTAACCTAGATATATTTTCGGTTAAAACAGGCGCTGGTTCCAAAGTCACTCTATTTGAGGAGCTAAGTAGCTACGTAACAGATCCATCAGATCGAGACAATTTTTGTAGAGCAATCATTAATCAGCTTATTAATTTTAGTTTTGAGGCAATTTTTGATCAAAAATTCGATTTCTTTTCCACCATCTTTGAATATTTAATAAAAGATTACAACAAGGATGGGGGCGGAACTTACGCTGAATACTACACTCCTCATGCCGTAGCGAAAATTATGGCGTCAATTTTGGTGAATAAGCCTGTTAGCAACGTTACTTGTTACGACCCTTCTGCTGGGTCTGGGACGCTTCTAATGAACTTGGCGCACGCTATTGGGGAGGATAGGTGCTCAATTTATTCGCAAGACATCTCTCAAAAATCAAGTAGCATGTTGCGCCTGAACCTGATCCTGAATAATTTGGTTCACTCAATTCAAAATATTATTCAAGGCAATACATTAATTAATCCATACCACAAGGTTGGTGAGAGGTTGATGACGTTTGACTATATTGTTTCTAATCCACCATTCAAGTTAGATTTTAGCGAGCAACATAGCGAATTAGATTCAAAGAAAAACAAAGATAGATTCTTTGCTGGCGTCCCAAATATACCAAAAAAGAATAAAGAAAAAATGGCAATTTATTTGCTGTTTATTCAACACATTATGTACTCACTTTCAAAAGGTGGTCAGGCGGCAATTGTTGTTCCAACAGGCTTTATAACTGCTCAAAATGGTATTGAGAGAAAAATAAGAGAGCGCATGGTTCAGGAAAAGATGTTACGTGGTGTGGTATCCATGCCAAGTAATATTTTCGCAACAACTGGCACTAATGTTTCGGTAATTTTTTTAGACAAGTCCAATGATGATGGCGGCGTTGTTTTGATGGATGCTTCAAAACTTGGTACCACCATAAAAGATGGAAAGAATCAAAAAACCATTCTGTCGCCAGAAGAGGAAGACCTAATTATTGAAACTTTTAACGCTCGTCAGTCTATTGAGGATTTTACGGTTGTTGTCAGTTACGATGATATTAAAAATAAAAATTATTCATTTAGTGCCGGACAGTATTTCGATGTTCGTATCCAATACTCGGAGCTATCGCACGAAGAGTTTGAATCTAAAATTAACGAATATCAACTAACTCTTAATCAGTTATTCGCAGACTCTAGAGCTATTGAAGAGAATATTCAGATACAGATGAAGCGGTTGAAGTATGAGTGAATTTGTAAAACTTTCTCAGGCGGCAAAGTATTCAAATGCTCGAATTGAGGCGAGCAAATTGACGCTAGAAAACTTTATCAGTATCGATAATATCTTGCCTAATAAAGAGGGCGTTAAGCATGCCTCAAGTCTTCCTCCTGGTAAGAGCCCTGTTCCCGCCTTCGACAAAAATAATATATTGATTGGGAATATTCGTCCTTATCTCAAAAAGATTTGGCTTGCCACAAAGGGTGGTGGTTGTTCTGCGGATGTTCTAAACCTTCAGGTTTCAGGGGGGTATAACTCTAAGTTCGTTTACTACGCACTGTTTAGAGATGATTTCTTCGAGCATATGATGAAGGGTGCCAAAGGCACAAAAATGCCCCGTGGGGATAAGGCTCATGTACTAGAGTTCCTAATACCTAAATTCGAAATAGATGAACAAATAAGAACGGCAGAAGTGCTTTCTGTTATTGATCAAAAAATTGAAATTAATCGAAAAATTGTTGAGCAGTTAGAGGGTTTATCTAAAACAATATATGGATATTGGCTAGAGCAATTTGAATTTCCTGATCAAAACAAGAAACCATATCGCTCTTCAGGCGGAGGTATGACTTGGAGTGATGAGTTAAAGCGGGAAGTTCCCGAAGGTTGGCGGGTTGGCACGCTTTTAGATATAGCGGAATATCAAAATGGATTAGCCTGTCAAAAATATAGGCCTAATGGTGGAGATAGCCTGAGAGTTATAAAAATAAAAGAAATGAATGAGGGATACTCAAAAAATACAGAACTAGTTAGATCAACTGTTCCCTCAAAAATAATAGTTGAAAATGGAGACATATTATTTTCTTGGTCGGCATCGTTGGATGTGATTATGTGGGCAGGAGGCAGAGGCGCTCTAAATCAACACATATTCAAAGTATCTTCACGTGAATATCCTAAGTTTTATTATTATTTTGAGTTAGTAAATTATCTTAGTCATTTTAAGATGATGGCTGAAAATCGTAAAACAACAATGGGTCATATCACTCAAGAACACCTACAGCAGAGTAGGATATTGATTCCCCCAGTAAAGTTATTAGAAGATTTAAATAAAATTATTGAGCCAAATTTCAGAAAAATTATTACTCTAAAAGCTGAAATTTTTGAACTATCAAATTTTAGAGATTGGGTATTGCCCCTGCTAATGAATAGGCAAGTAAACATTCAATAGGTTTTAATTTTATGGTTGTTGTTTCGAAATTCTGAAAATATACTCGCTGTATGAATGAAAGATTAAAACAACGAGCAAATGACTGAGGCCTTAAAAACCTTAGTACCACACCTTACCCTCGTATCATCTTCTCAAGCCCAGCAATCCGAATTACAAGATCTCCGCTTTGCTCCTCCCTCTGTCTTACATTTGCGAGATGGTGAAGTTATTGTCTATAGAAGGCCTAATACCCCAGTTTGGCAATGTCGTTTTAAACGACAAGATGGTTCATGGCATCGCCAAACAACCAAGCAAGCTTCGATTGAAAATGCTGTCCGAGTTGCCTGCGAGATGTATGACGAAGCCAGATTTCGCCAAAGGCTAGGCCTCGCACAAAAATGCCCTGACTTTACAGAAATAGCGCACACCACTCTCCAAGAACTTAGAAGGGATTTGGATGCTGGAATAGGCAAGAGTGTTTACTACACCTACATCACATGTATTGAGAAATACTTTCTACCCTACTTTCAGGATAAGCGCATTGAAGAGATAACGCATACAGATGTTCGTGAGTTTGAGGTTTGGCGAAATCGACAAATGATGAAGGTGCCCAAAGCATCTACCTTGAATAATTTCGCAAGCGCTTGGTCAAAGATCCAAGAGATTGCGGTTAATAAAGGTTGGATCAGTGAAAAAGTAGCAATACCAAAATTGAGTACTAGAGGATTAAAGAGTCAGCCTAGGGCGGCATTTAGCCGTGAAGAGATTGAGAAGTTATTCGCTTACATGGAAAGATGGGCAAAAGAAGGCAGGCTTGAAGTTGAGCGAGAAATTAGACCTCTAGTTCGTGATTATGTAGAAATGCTCTTACTAACAGGAATGCGACATGGAACAGAGGCATTGGGGATTCAGTGGAACAACATTGAGTGGCATACAGATAAAGGCATTAGGTACCTACGTATATGGGTAAATGGCAAGACGGGCGGCCGTTGGTTGATTGCCAAGCATAGAGCTGTGGATGTACTTAAAAGGCTACATAGTAGGCAAAAGGCAGTCTATGACATCCCTTTCGAGCGGTTATTTGAAACTCGCGTGCCCCATAAGATATTTGTATTGCCAGATGGCCATCAGCCACAGAGGATAGACGGTACGTTTAAGAAGTTACTTCGTGATAGTGGATTTTTAAAGAATGGAGATGGGCAATCAAGAACCCTATATTCATTGCGTCACACATATGCGACATTTGAATTGCTTGAGAATAAGACGGATATTCATACGCTTTCTAAGCAAATGGGAAATAGTGCCGCCATGATTGAGCGGCACTATTCAAAGCTTACGGCTACGATGGCGGCTGATAAATTAGCTTAATAAATCACTTTTGGTTTATGCTCCTTTCTTCTCCCCAATCTACCAATGTTATGAATTAGGTTTCTGAAAGATCCATTTGCCGCTTTGATGGTTGGCAATAACTCTGAATCAGGAATTGAGGAGGTACTATTTGCTAATAAAGCTCTCGCAAAGATCAGGTAGTCCTCAACTGGAGCCGCATTCATCTCAATAAGTACACAGCGATCCAGCAATCCTTTGTCAAGATGAGAAACATTATTTGTAGTCAGTATGAATATGCCGCGAGTAGTATTCAGCGCAGACTTCAAGCTTTGTTGCGCAAGTTTTGTTAGGTTATCTACCTCATCAAGAATGATGTAATGTAGGCCGCTAATATTTAAAGATGACCTATTTAATATTCCGTCGATTAAAGCAATAACTTGAGGGCCGTTAAACCCTTGCTGACAGGCAATAAATTCCTCGGGCCAAATTAACTCCTCTTTGGTTTTGCTGTATTCAATTGAGTTAGGTAGCATCTTTGCGAGAGTGGTTTTACCTGTTCCGAAAGCTCCATATAGAAGAATGGCTGATTTGCCGCTACTAGGTATCGCTTCGGCATTGCTGACAATATCCTCGATTCGCAGGCGACTCTCGGTATTGCCGAAGATAATGTCGTCAATTGTTTTAGGCTCATAAGATGACTCCTTATTAATAAGCATATTGAATCCTTTCGTTTGCTGGTAGGTGGGGACGCTCGTAACATCCCCTATCTAGGTTGATTAAGCCGACTTGGCGGCTACTACAGCCCCATCAGCGTCATTGGCTGCCTTAACTTCAGCCTTTGCTTTGGTCAGCATTTCCTTTTGCTTTCCATATAGAGCTACAAAGGCGGCACTAACTAGTCCTTCATTTCGTAGTACTGCGCGAATCCCAAAACTGCCATCAGCTTGTTGCTCGGCTAATAGAACGCAAGCATCGCCAATAAAGTCAGCATCAGCCTCCATGGAGAGTAGTTCCGATGTTGCGTAGCTTAGAAAGCTGCGGCCCTGAACAATTTGCCTCGCTTTTTCTGCTTTTGCTTTTGGGCTTACAAAGGTTGCGCTATGACCAAGGCGAATTTCTTGAATGCCTCTATTTGCCTCAATCCATTCGGCAAGATTAGATGCGCCAATTCCCTCTTTGAGGGCTCTACGAAGAACTAAGGAATAAGTGCTAACTCGACGACGATCAATGTTCCCAAAAATGGCCTTTACAGCGCGAGTTACTAATGGAGACTCCTTTTTGTATTTGTAGCCACGTTCTTTAAAAAATGCCTCTAAATCCGCGCTTCGTTGTTTTGCTTCAGCAGTTGGTAACTCTCCGCAAAATGCTAAACATTTTGAAAGAACGGAATATAGGGCCTGATTGCTGATGAGATAAACCCCTTGCTCCCAAGCGATGCGGTCAGCCTCAATACTAGTAAGAATATTAAGTGCGTTAAAAGTGTTATTGGGAGGCGCCGCTTTGTCGTTCAAAACGTCGTGTGTAGTTTCTGGGATTGGTGTGTTGATTGTTAATGTATTCATGTTTATTGGCCTTTTAAAGTAGATTAAAATATGATCAATCGTTAATAAAATTAACCGCTTAACCATGTATCTATTAGGCCATAGTGCTATAAAATTAGATATTACTTATAAAATGATCTATTTAGAAAGTTAATAAAATGGTAAAGTTTTTTGAGCCGAATCCAAACTTTGGAACAAAAAATAATCGCTTGCCAAGGAGTCGTTACGAGCAAAGTCCGTACTACTGGTGGTGGGTTTATCTAAAACGTAACAAAGACTATTTAGATTGTTGCGAGAGGGGTGGCAAAGGAAAGTTTTCCAAGCTCTACGCTGACTTTGGTGATGTGCGAGGTGATGAATTTAGGATTTGGTGGCGAGCTAAAGGCGTTGAACTATTTGCTGAGCAAATGTCTATCTACAAGTTCAAAGAATTGGATAACAAAAGCGAAGTGCCAGAACATTGGAATAAGGAAGATTTCATCTTTCTACAGGTTCCGTTAACTTACGATAAGAAGTCCCTTAAGAAGTATTTCAATGAATTGCTTATGGAGCGACATGGCAGAAAGAAAGGTCGTCCTTCTATTAAAGCGAGAAAGAGTACGGCTAAGTATCAGATCAATGGCTCATATACCATTGCCAATCTAAGGTTATGCCTTGAGGTTTATGACCGTTATTTAGAAACAAGAGTCGGCTCTAACAAGCGCAAGTTATGGGAGATTGGTGATGAGATGGGGCTTCTTAAGGATGATTTAATGTCTCTTCCTGATGAAGACGCCGCCGATAGGTTGGTCAAGCGAAACAATTTGGCTGCTACTGTGAGTAGGTATGTAAAGCAAGCCAAAGAGAGAATTGAGAATTCAGCGCTTGGAAAATTCCCCGTGGTGTGAAATGTCTTTTTAAACGACTTTTGTTATCCTTATAACAATATATAACGTTAATAAGGGTATGTATGAACTTTTATAAGGCCGCACCAGCGTGGACTAAAGAGGTTGCTCAAAAACAATGTCCTCATACAGCACCCAAGGCAAAACCAAAGCAAACTAAAGAGATTATTAACGCTACTGTAGTGAAAGTAAAAAACGCTGAATACAGAGATGCGACATTTAGCGGTACTTTTCTATTGGCTGATGGATTTAGCTTAAACCTAGCAAAGCCACCTAAATCCGTTGAAGTCTACTGTCTCTGGCATGGATATAGACTTCGAACAAGAGGCATTAGCTTAATTATTGACCCAAAGACAACAGAGCTTATTGCCAACTATGATGGCGAGATCGTAACTAATCTCGCATCTTAATTTGTCACTAACTCTACTGCGGCCTTAAGCTGAGTGGGGCTCGAATATAGATAGGCGGCAGTTGTGCTGATGTTGCGGTGCCCAGCAAGGCTTTTCAATATATGAATGGCAATACCCCTATTCGCAAGGGATGTCAAAAACGACTTTCGGCCCGAATGGCTGCTAGCGCCATCCAAAGAGCAGGCACGATATAGATAGAAGAAGTACTGAGCTAGAGAGTTAGCTGAGAAACCAGCTTGCTTTTGGGTATAGAACAAAGGTTTACTGGCATCTTTAATGGGAAGTACTCGCAAGTACTGGCTAAGCTCTTTGCGTATACGTTCATTTAGATAAACGGTACGAGCATGTTTGCCCTTGGTTTGCTCAGGCATTAGGCGCACTTCATCCTTAATTGTGTTGTCGCTATTTAAAACGTCCTTTATGCGTAGGGCAGCAACTTCACCTACTCGCATACCCGCGTAATGCGTAAGTAGCAACATGGTGCGATTACGTGCGCTGTGTCTGCGTGTAGCAACATGATCTAAAACTCTGCGCAGTTCTTGTGGATTTAAAACTCTAGCTTGTGACATACATATCTCCCTTAAATGTATTAAATACAGGGTTACAGTATGTTTTCTTATGTTCGGTTTGGGCAACCGAAAATGGCTTAAAAAGAACCTTCCAAAATTCAATGACTTAGCTAAAAACATAATCTCTTAATAGTTCTCTTATATTTATCGTGGCGTAAATGCCACGATATTTTGATGATTTGTTAAAACGACCTATATGCGTTTTAAATTCCAGCTCAGCTACCCAAGCCAGCGAGAATATGAGATCAGCTTTTATACGAAGGGTTTGGATGCGAGCATGAGCTCGCATGTGATTTCGCTTCTCGCTCATCACGCATTTCTTTTGTTAGATGATTTTCGCTAGATTCAGCCTACACTGAGCCTTAAGCATCAGGCTCAGTAATAGAAAAGGACTTTCGCTGAGTTCTTTACTACACCACTTATGGGCACAACCAGTTTGGGAAGGGCGGTTTCGCTGTCTCCTTTTACGTGCGGCTTTAAAACGCAATATATACAAAAGCAATAAGTGGCTACCTTTGTACTATTCGCAAGATTGCTGTGTTGGCAGAGCTTGCTCGTGATCACGTAAGACTAGGTCCTACGATCTTTGTGCTAATTCATATACTTGATTCATATTAGTCAGCAAGCCTAATAGCGTCCTGTTAAGGATAGTGAATACAAGTCTCTGCTACCGCCCAGAATTTCCGTCCCCGAGACACCAATGTCCGGTTGATATTGGGTGACATAACGACTGAGTGTCACTGCTCTTGTTTCGGTAGTAATAAGTGATGGCATACAAAACATTTTTAGCTTTGTCGTCATAGATATTTAGTGAAATCTAATAAAAGGAGACAAGATCTGGGTCAAATCATTAGATCTTTGTGGTTTTTGGCAAAAAGAGGTTGTCCATCCAAAAACTCTGACCATAAATTAAGTGTGCCCATTAACAAATAGGAGAAATTAGATGAGCGCATTTAACAGCTTGAAGTTGGTTAACTCTAAAAAGCCAACAGCAATCCCACCAATCCTTCAGCGTCGTAATAAGCTGTCAACTAAGGTATGGGAGCAGATCCAGTTAGCGAAAGCTCAACGAGAGGGCGGAACATATACCGTTAAGAAATTCAAAACAGTTAAGGATTACGATGGATCTCGCAAGTCTATTGAAATTCAAAAGCGTGTACGACAGTGGTGGTTCATTGCGAGCGATGGCAAGGTTTGTTTGAATATTCGCTATGGAGCAAAGATCATTGAATTTGCTAAAGGTAAAACTGCTGTAGAAGTGGGGACAAGCGATGAGCTGATAAAGGCATTGGAAATTATTAAAGGAGCTATAGAAGCTGGTGAGCTAGATGCTCAGATTGAGCAAGCAAGTGGCGCTGTTAGGGCGGGATTTGGAAAATGAAGAAATTTATTCTATGGATTCGTCTGAATTCAACGCAAACGACCAATACGATTGTGTTCGCTACCAATGCTCTTGAGGCTAAGTTGCTGGGCGAGGCTCAGTATGGAGTTGGGAATGTATTGAGCTATCAAGAGGCATAAAAAACTTGGTGAGGGGCTTAAATACTTGATGCGTTTTAGTGAAATCAAGATGATTAAACCAATTAAGCCCCTCAATCCTGAGAAAGCTCGTATTACTTTACTCAAAAAAAATGTAGATGATGCGAAACGTCGTCTACAGGCAGAAAAGCAAAAGACCATAAAGCCTATTAGGCCGGTTGGCACTGCTTAGTAAAAAATTACCGCGCAAATTTCACGCCACTCGAAGATCTCTGGCCTTGGTGATTTAATCTACCCATAACTACATGCCGACAAATGGACCCTTACATAATATTTGCCTAGCCCCTGGCAGGCC
>Ga0364900_10055_pt1 | contig 47228 bp, 47 predicted proteins | sample ExccelJu500002D3_FD_206974 | JGI IMG/M metagenome (GOLD analysis project Ga0364900, IMG submission 206974) | Enriched cells from Trout Bog Lake Hypolimnion, Wisconsin, USA - BchlTB.July09.5000.02.D3 | ecosystem: Environmental > Aquatic > Freshwater > Lake > Hypolimnion/Profundal zone | place: USA...
CACCGCAGCAGCAACCGCCCCATGGGGCGGGCCATGCGCCCCAGTCCCCAGAAGCCCGTCCACAATGACAAAATCCTTTGCACACACTGTCTCGGCAAGCATATCCCAGTGCGCCGCATGGTTCAGCACGCGAAAAGACACGCCCGCCAATTGCGCTTCTCTCCATGCGGTCTGCGCGTCGTCCCGCAACAACTCAGGCGGCGTGGTCATCAGCAAGTCGACGCGCATATGGTCTTCGTGCAAGAGGCGGGCAGCGACATAGGCATCGCCGCCATTATTGCCTTTGCCTGCCACGATCACAATGCGTTCATCGCCACGCGCTTTGGCCAAACGGGCTGTGACACGAGCGACTGCAGTTCCGGCGCGCCGCATCAGCGACATTCCTGAAATGCCGCCCAGGGCAATCGCCTGACGATCCCAGTCCCGCATATCCGCACTGGCAAACGCATACATGGCTTATTTGATTCTCCTCACGGACGATGCCTTTGCCCTCACTTCGTTCGCGGCCCCCTGATCTTTTTCTTCATGGCGCGAACGGCGCTCTCAAGACCGACAAAAACCGCATGACTCACAATACTGTGTCCAATGTTGAGCGTGTCCAGCCATGGAAGGGAGAGAATGGGCGTCACATTATCCAAATTCAAACCATGCCCCGCGTTGACGCGGAGTCCCTGCTTGTGCGCATGAGCCGCCGCCAGATGCAGGCGGCGCAGTTCCTCCTCTGCCGCTTTTCCGGAGTGGTCACAATACCGGCCTGTATGAAGCTCAATGTACGGTGCCTGTAATTCGGCGGCTGCATCCACCTGGCGCAGGTCCGGGTCAATGAACAGGCTGACGACGATGCCGCGTTCCCGAAGCGTAGTCACAACAGGAGCCAGTTCACGAAACTGTCCAGCCGCGTCCAAGCCTCCCTCGGTGGTCAACTCCTCCCGGCGCTCGGGAACCAGACAAACCTCATCAGGCCCCACCTCTAATGCAATGGCCACAATATCGGGATGATTCGCCATTTCCAGATTCATGCTTGTGGTGATGTGCTTGCGCAAGATTCTGACATCCGCATCCTGAATATGCCTGCGATCTTCACGAAGATGGATGGTGATTCCCTCAGCCCCAGCCTTTTCGCACGCGGTAACCGCATCCACAAGGCTCGGGTAGATCGTATGTCGCGCCTGGCGCAATGTGGCGACATGATCAATATTGACTCCAAGACGAATCGGTGCCGAAACGCTCATAATCAACCTCTATTCTTTGTACAACAATGCTTCGCGCCGTGTGGCCAGGAATGATCGGCTGGCCGCGCGCCACGACGCCAGAATGTCTGCTGGGGTTTCACCGGCCAGCAGCGCCTTGCGCACCGTGTCTGTGCCACACAACTGATCAAACCATTTGGGTCGTACGCCAGGATGACGCCAAACGCGATGCATTCCGTACATCTCTGCCAATGTGGCCAGTACGTGAACCGATGCAGCAGCCGGGTGGAAGCGGCATGGATCAGTCACTGAAATGCGCACACCATCCAATTCACGCCCCTCATATGGGGCTCGTCCAGCCACATATCGGTAAGGGAAAAAAGCCGCACCGGGAAGCCGCCGCGCATTCATTCGCTCGCAGAAGGATGCCGCATGCAGCCAAGGCGCGCCGATTAAACGAAACGCCAGATTTGTACCGCGGCCCACGTCAATGCCTGGCAACGCCTCGCTGAAAACAGTCATCAAGTAGGTCATTCCCGCCTCCCAGGACCGAAGTCCGGGAGACGGGGGAACAAAATCAGGCCAGTCTGCGCTGCGGCGTCCGTCACGCCGCCAACCCAGCATGGGAACCACGCGCAAGTCCATTTTGAGATCCAAACGCCGGACCATCCATCGGGCGGACTCGGCCTGCGTCATCCCGGTAGCCAAAGGGACAGCGATCGGAGCGACAAACGAAGCAAATTTCGGATCAAGCATGGGGCCGTCCACAATGCATGGCAGCGGAATGGGCCTGTCCGCCACGATAACCCCCACGCCGTGCGCAGCAGCGGCTTCAAGCATATTGCGCAAGGTAGCCAGATAGGTGTAGCAGCGTGCGCCTACATCCTGCAGATCGCAAACAACCACATCGACCCCGCGAAACATCTCAGGACGCGGCACACGGGTCTCGCCATAAAGGGAAAAAACCGGGATTCCCCAATCCGGATGTCGATGCGTATGGGTGGCCTCTCCAGCCCCGGCATGTCCCAAAAATCCGTGCTCAGGCCCAAACAAGGCAACCAACCGATCACCCAGTTCCGAGCGCAAGCGTTGTGCGGAGGAGGCGCCGCAGCGATCCAACGCCGCTTGATGGCTGAGGAGTGCCACGCGCTGGCCATGAAGCCAGTGTTTATGCTCGGAACAGAGGATATCCATTCCAACCAAAAAGGGCGTTTTGGAATGTGACTTGGGCATGGCGCGTGTTGAAACGTCTTGTGTGGGAATCAATGACCCCGAATTCTGCGGGTGGTGCGCATCGCGCAAAACTCCTTGCCGCACATGGAACAGTGGTCGTTTTCCTCACCCGACTTTGTCTTGCGCGTACGCTCCCAGCGCGCCCGCGCGTGTGGGCCATCCAACGCAAGATCGAACTGGGCATTCCAATCAAATCCGCACCGGGCGCGAGAAATGGCATCATCCCGGTCGCGCGCGCCCGGCAATCCACGAGCCACGTCGCCGGCATGCGCGGCAATGCGGTAGGCAATCACGCCTTGGTGAACTTCGTCCTCATCGGGAAGCCCCAGATGCTCGGCAGGCGTCACATAGCACAACAGGGAGGCGCCATAACAGGCGGCAGCCGTCGCGCCAATCGCCGACGTAATATGGTCATAGCCGGGGGCGATGTCCGTCACCACAGGACCCAGCACATAGAATGGCGCGCCGTCACAAACCTGCTGTTCGCGCTCCATGTTCATTTGAATCTGGTTGAATGGCACATGACCGGGGCCTTCAACCATCACCTGCACGCCCGCGTGCCGACAGCGTTGGACCAGTTCGCCCAGCACATCCAGTTCGCCAAACTGCGCAGCATCGCTGGCATCCGCCAGGCACCCGGGACGCAATCCGTCCCCGAGGGAGACTGTGACATCGTGCCTGAGGAGGATTTCCAATACATCATCCCAACGCTCATAAAGTGGATTTTCGCGCGCATGGGTCTCCATCCACTCCGCCATAATGGCTCCGCCGCGACTGACGATCCCCATGATGCGCTTCATGGCCATGGGCACATGTTTGCGCAAGAGCCCGGCATGAAGGGTCATGAAATCCACGCCCTGCGCGGCCTGCTCCTGGATGACCGAAAGCAGAAGGTCAGGATTCATCGAAGGAATGGCGCCTTCGAGCCGAGAGATGGTTTCATAGACAGGAACCGTGCCCAACGGTACGGGAGAGGCATCCAACAAAGCCTTCCGAATGTGCGGCAAGTCAGGACCCACGCTCAAGTCCATGACAAAGTCCGCGCCGGCAGCCAGCGAAACATTCAGCTTGCGAAACTCGCCCTTTTCCTCGGAGCATTCCGTTGAGCGGCCAATGTTGGCATTCACCTTGGTGCGGAAGAGTCGTCCCACGCCAACCGGGGTTGCCTTGGTATGCGCGGGATTCAGCGGAATAACGGCATGACCGCGCGCGACGGCATCACGCACCGCCTCCGGGGTGACATGCTCCGCAGTGGCAATATGCCGCATGGCTTCCGTGATCGTTCCCTTGCGCGCGTCTTGGAGTTGGGTCACAAAATTGGTCTCCTTGCATCGGTCAGATAACAGGTGAAGAATAGTCTATCACAAAACAGTGGGAGAATCGTCGGGATTGTGGGATCTATTCACTGCGTATTGCGCATATATGCTTTCGCACGGACGAATACTCCGATGCAATCTTCCAAACATACGGGCGCATGCCAAGAACAACAGACTCTTCACGGGAAAATCCAATAACACGGAGGCCGGCGCCATGCGCTGAACGTGCACCGTTCACAGTATCTTCAACTGCCACGCTCCGGGCCGGATCAGCCTTCATCCGGCGTATCGCTTCAAGATAAACAGCGGGATGCGGCTTGCCTGGCCCCACATCCTCGGAGCTCAGCACCACGCGAAAAAGGCCATCCAGATGGTGAGCCTGTACGACAGCCTGCATCAAGGAAGGTCCGGACGTGGAGACCAGAGCCAGGGGAACACTCTCTTGCGCCAGATCGCGCACAAGAAGATCAGCGCCCGGTATTCCACCCACGCCGGCCTGAATGCGCTGCAAAACGACGGCGTCAATCTGACGGCACACCTCATTCACCTGAGCCTGCACGTGAGGATGTCGCGCCAGAATCCATTCCACGCTTTCAACGTTTCCCATGCCTGTTGTGTAAATGCGTTCTTCGGAATCCAGGACAATGCCCAGCGATCCCAATACACGATCGATTGCATCCTGCCAGACAGGCTCAGAGTCGATTAGAACGCCATCCATGTCAAAAAAAACGGCCTGTTCCAGCATCACGCATTCTCCCGTGGGATCACGCGAATACGCCTTGTTTTACGCAACCGTCCTGGCATCCCCAACACAGTCGCCTGAGCCCCCACCCTGCGTCCCTTGCGAATGGCCGCATAAACATAGGTCTTCCCCAGAACAACCGCGTCTTCCAGGCATTCGCCGCGAGCCAATGCAGCGGTGATGGCTGCGCTGAGTGCGCACCCCGTGCCGTGCAAGGAGAGGGGCTTCCGGACAACAGGAGAATAAACGGAAAAAAGCTTGTCGCCCGTACAGAAAACGTCGCGCGCAACACCTGCGGAATCGTGCCCGCCTTTGAGCAGAACTGCACATCCAAAACGCAAAGCCAGTTCGCTCGCTGCATTCCCCGCATGAATGCCGCCTTCGACGGCACGCCCCAACAACACCGCAGCTTCCGGTAGATTGGGCGTGATCAGGGTGGCCAGCGGAAGAATTTTCTGAACAAGCGCGCGAACGCCCGCATCATCAAGCAAACGTCTTCCACTGGTCGCAACCATAACCGGATCAATAACCTTGGGGACATCCGGATGCTTGCTTAACACATCGGCCACCGCATGGACCAAAGAGGCGTTGACCAGCATTCCGGTCTTAAGTGCGCGAACAGAGTACACATCGAATACGGCAGCCAACTGCCGGGTCAGAGACGCGGGGCCAACAGGCTCCAGATCGGTAACCGCAGCCGGGTTTTGCGCTGTAACAGCCGTGATCGCTGTGCACCCATGCACATCAAACGCATGAAAGGCGCGCAAATCCGCCTGGATTCCGGCATTGCCTCCGCTGTCAGACCCCGCAATCGACAATGCGACAGGCTGCAACAGAACTGTGTTCAATGCATTCACAACTTACCGGAATCACAGGCTTGTGGAGCACACCATACCTGTCAGGGCGCAGCCGCCGGCGGCGTGGCAGGAGAACTATTCGGTTGCGGCGCCACTGGGTCTTGCTGTGCCGATCCAGAAGGAACGGATGCAGCAGCAGGAGAAGGCGGCAATGGCGAAGACGGCTTGCTGGCAGCGACAGGCACAGGAGGCTTGGGAGACGGCTGCTGCGGTTGCGCCGCCTTGGGTGATTGCCCGGGCTTGGCCGGTCGCGGAGCCAAAAGACATCCCAGCAGACGGCCCAACAAACGAGGCGACTGCTCGACAATCGCGACGGCTTCAATCTCCTTGATCACGCGCGTGATCACTTCCATGCCCAGCTCTTTGTGGGCGTTCTCGCGACCCCGATACTGCAAGGTCAGCTTCACCTTGTCGCCCTCGGCCAGAAATTCCCGAATATGGCGCAGCTTGGTCTGCAAATCATGTTCATCCACGCTGGCATGAAACTTGATTTCCTTGATCTGCTGACGAATCTGCGATTTGCGCGCTTGCTTCCGCTTGATGCTCTCCTCATAACGGAACTTGCCGAAATCCATGATCTTGCAGACCGGCGGATCGGCATTGGGAGAGATTTCAACCAAATCCAAACCTTGCTGATCAGCAAGGCGCTGCGCATCACGCGTGGCCATGAGGCCCAGCATGCCGCCGTCCGGACCCAGGACACGGACGGTTGGAACACGAATTTTAAAGTTGGTACGAACGAACGAGCCGATGACTCACCTCCTGCGTCGTCAAACGCAGATCAGGCCTGATTTTCCTTGCGGACCAAATCGAGGAAGGCTTCACGGGAGATCACTCCCTGATCGCCACCCTCGCGACGTCGAACAGCAACAGCGCCCGCTTCCGCTTCGCGGGCGCCCACAACAAGCATAATAGGCACTTTTTCGGTCTGTGCACGCCGAATCTTGGCGCCAATCTTCTCAGAATTGTCATCCACAGACACCCGGACATCCGCCTGGCGAAGCTGATCTGCCACGCTTTGCGCATAAGCAATCTGATGCTCGGTGATCGGCAGCACACGCACTTGTTCGGGAGCCAGCCAAAGCGGGAATGCGCCTCCATAATGCTCAATCAAGATACCGAAGAAACGCTCCAGACTTCCCAGCAGCGCGCGGTGAACCATGTAAGGCTGATGCTCCTTGCCATCATCGCCCACGTAGGTCATGGCAAAACGCTCGGGTAGATTGAAGTCAAACTGGATGGTGCCAAGCTGCCAGGGACGCCCAAGCGCATCCTTGATCTTCAGGTCGATCTTCGGGCCGTAAAAAGCGCCGCCGCCAACATCCACATCGTAGGCAATCCCCTCCGCCTTAAGCGCATTCTCCAGCGAGTGCGTAGCCTGCTCCCAACGGGCGGGATCGCCAACCGCTTTCTCGGGCTTGGTGGCCAAAAATGCGGTGATCTCGGTAAAACCAAATCGGCGTAGAATGCCGAGGGCAAAATTCACCGTACGACGGACTTCCTCTTCAATCTGCTCCGGCGTGCAAAAGATGTGCGCATCGTCCTGGGTGAATCCGCGCACCCGCAGAAGCCCATGCCGAACCCCTTCTTTTTCAAAGCGATAGACTGTGCCCAGTTCCGCCCAGCGCAGGGGCAAGTCACGATAGGAATAGCGGCGGCTCTTGTAGATTTGGATGTGGAACGGGCAATTCATCGGCTTGATGTAATACGGCTCAGCCTGCTTTGCGCCATGTTCCCCTTCCTCAACGATCTCCATCGGAGGAAACATTCCATCCTTGTAAAAGCTCAAATGCCCGGATGTCTTCCAAAGCTGGGCGCGCCCCAAATGCGGCGTAAACACCATCTCATATCCCGCCCGGTAATGGGCGCGCCGCCAGAAATCCTCAATCACGTTTCGGATGCGCGCCGCCTTGGGGTGCCAATGAACCAAACCGGGCCCGACATCGTCGTGAATGCTGAAAAGTTCAAGCTCGCGGCCTAGGCGGCGATGGTCGCGTTTTTTGGCCTCTTCGATGCGAGCCAAGGTCGCCTCCAGCGCAGCCTTCGATTCCGCCGTGATGCCATACAGGCGCTGCAGCATCGGGTTCTTTTCGTCGCCACGATAGTAGGAACCCGCAACCGACGTCAGCTTGAACGCAACAACCTCACCTGTTTCAGCCACGTGAGGGCCCCGGCACAAGTCAACAAATTCGCCACACCGGTAGAATGAGATCGCCTCGCCGGCTGGAATATCGGCAAGCCGTTCGAGCTTGAAGGGTTGACCCGCGAGCATCTTCTGCGCTTCCTCCCGCGAGGCTTCAAAACGCTCAAAGGGAATATGGGCAGCCACCAAACGCGCCATTTCAGCTTCAATGCGGGGAAAGTCATCCGGCGTCAGTCGATGCTCAAGATCGAAATCATAATAAAAACCGTCATCGGTTGAGGGTCCGATGTCGAGTTTGACATTGGGAAACAGGCGGCATACTGCCGCTGCCATCACATGCGCCGCACTGTGGCGCATCACTTCAACAGACTGCACGTTGCATAACCTCCATCATCTTCAGGGAGCGCACAAATGCTCGCCAAAGACCACAATAAAATGGAAATGATAGGTTACAGACCATGTCGTGTCAAGCGCCGCCCCATCTATACCCGTTTTTCCAACATGCGCGCGGCCAGTCGCTTCCGCATTGCTCATGCACGTTTCTCACGCTACTATGAGGCTATGAGTACGTTGCGCTTTTTGACAGCCGGAGAATCCCACGGTCCTGCCCTGACGGCTATTCTGGAAGGGATGCCCGCCGGGCTTCCTCTGAGTTCTGCCGATCTTTCAGCCGACCTCGCACGGAGGCAACGCGGTTTTGGCGCGGGTGACCGCATGGCCATTGAAGAGGACCATGCCCAGATTCTCAGTGGCGTCATGGAAGGGCGCACAACCGGAGCCCCCATTACACTCCTGATCACCAACAAAGATCACGCGGCATGGAAAGGCAAAGAGATCACGGCCATGACCATTCCCCGCCCCGGCCATGCGGATCTCGCCGCTGCTGTGAAATATGGCTATGACGATTTCAGGCTCGCGCTGGAGCGCGCCTCTGCGCGCGAGACCGCCGCACGGGTGGCCGTCGGTGCTGTATGCCGAAAATACCTTGAGGCCTTTGGCATTCGCATTGGTGGCTGGGTCACCGCCATTGGCGATGTCCAGGCCAACACCAAAAGTCTTTTGTTCCCATCCTGCATTGCCAAGGCTCGGGAATCGGATGTTTCATGCCCTGACCCCGAGGCTGTTATCCGCATGCGGGCGGCCATCAGCAAAGCCTCCGAACAAGGCGAAACGTTGGGCGGCATTGTTTCGGTTGTGGCCTTGGGCACACCGGTCGGCCTCGGCTCCCATGTTCACTGGGATCGCAAGCTCAAGTCGCGACTGGCTGCTGTCGCCATGAGCATTCCAGCCGTCAAGGGAATGGAAATCGGCGATGCCTTTGAAATGGCCCGGCATTCAGGAACGCAGACACAGGACGCCATCATTCGCGAAGGCGACCAGATTGTCCGCCCAACCAACCGATCGGGCGGCATTGAAGGCGGCATCTCCAACGGACAGCCCATTCTGATGAGGGTCTCCATCAAGCCGATTCCAACCACCTTGAAGCCACAAACATCCATTGATTTGGCAACAGGCCAGTCCGCCGAAACCCGCTATGAGCGATCCGACACATGCCCGGTTCCGCGCGCGGTGCCTGTGGTGGAAGCCTGTCTTTCGTTCGTGCTCGCAGAGGCCCTGATCGAAAAACTGGGTGGCGACAGCCTCATGGAACAGCAGCCCCGCTTTGCCGCGCTTCAAATTATGCATGTGGACACCCTTCGGATGAACGCTGAACCCCATTGTTTCTGGCCATGAACGATCTTTTTTTTCTTTACGGTCCCCCGCAATGCGACAAAACAACCTTGGGTCAGGACGTGGCCCAACGATTGGATTGTCCCTTCCATGATCTTCTGACCATTATGGCCGAAATGGCTGGCCGTCCGGTCCTGTCTCTGCTGACGTCGTGCAACGAGCACGAATATCGCACCTTGGAGACGGACTGCCTGAAACAGATTGTCGCCACGGGCCGCGGTGTCGTTGCGCTCGGTCCCAACACCCTGTTGCCCCCCTTCAACCGAAGTCTGGCCGAAGATGCCGGAGACATCCTCTGTCTGGATATGCAGTCGCATGCTTCCGCTTTCACACCGCCTTCACGGCATCCGACCCCGCCAGGCGCCCACTATGCCTCGTTTTCCCGGCGTTTGGTTTTGGATGATGTTCCACCTGAATCACGCGCCCACGCCGCCCAAATCATGTTCGGTGCCTTTCGTGTCCGCGGCATGGGCAAACCGTATGATGTTCGCGCAGGGGCTGACTTATTGGATCGCATCGGCCTGCACTGTAGTGATTGGACCGGACGCGCCGTGCTGGTCGGTGACTCCAATACACTCCCCCTGCACGGCGCGCGCGTGGCCCAAGCCCTCGCCTCTGTTGGTTTGGACGTGCATCGCCAGGCCATTCCGGCGGGCGAAGAACACAAGACCATCGATACCATTCAAACGCTGTGGCGCGCATTTCTCGACGCCCGTATGGAACGCGGCGATATCGTGATCGCCTTGGGCGGCGGCGTCGTGGGCGACCTTTCCGGTTTTGCGGCATCCACATGGTTGCGCGGCGTCCGATGGGTCGGACTCCCGACAACCCTGTTGGCCATGGTGGATTCCAGCCTCGGTGGAAAAACAGGCGCCGATTTGCCGCAGGGGAAGAACCTGATCGGCGCGTTTCATTCGCCTGCGCTTGTGCTGGCTGACACCGAGACACTGGCCACGCTTCCCAATTCTGAATTCCGATCCGGTCTGGCTGAGGTCGTCAAGCACGGAGTCATTGCCGATCCTGAACTTTTCGACCTGTGCGCGGAAGGATTTGACCACCTGCGCGCCAATCCAACGGAATTTGTCAGCCGCGCCATGTCCGTAAAAATTAATGCCATCGAGCAAGACCCCTATGAAAAAACAGGCGTTCGCGCAGCCTTGAACCTCGGTCATACCATCGGGCATGGCCTTGAGAAGGCGACCCACTTCTCCCTGCGCCACGGCGAAGCCGTCTCAATCGGAATGGTGCTGGAAGCGCGTATTGCCGAAAGCATGCAACTGGCCCATGCTGGACTCTCAGACTTGATCACAAGCGTGCTGACCCGTCTTGGACTTCCAACGGAATTACCCGCCCATCTCGATCGCCAGGCCGCCATGGATGCCATACAGTTGGACAAAAAACGCGCCGGAGGCGTGGTGCGATTTGCCCTCCCCGTACGCATTGGCGAAGTCAAGACCGGCATTCCGGTTGATGCCAAGACGCTTGAGATCGCGATGTCCTGAGCATCTACCAGGAAAGCCGCGTGCGGATGAAATAGGTCGTATCCAAGGATGTCCGGGATGCGCTCGTCTCTGCGGAATATTGGTTGCACAGGCCAAATTCTTCCGAAAGCTTGGGGACTCCGAGCGGAATGACCAACTTGCTCTCCTGCGTCAGATAATAATGAGCCATGTCATTTACAGGCGGTTCAAAGGTAATATCGGTGTTCCAATACATTTTCTCAAACACCCGGGTTTTGTAGCGCAGGCCGGAGTCCAAAGTCACGACCGATTCCTCCGGCATGGTTGTATCGGTATACCGGGTAATGGAGTGCCCAAGCCCCATTCGGATTCGTAATTCATGATCCGGGTCGCGGAAAAAGTAATAGCCATACCCGCTTGCAAAAATGTTGCGCAGGGAAATGCCCATAATGTCATCCCGATTTGCCTCATCGCGTATGTACCATGCATGATGCGATAGAAATCGGTGCTCAACTTCTGTGCCGCCAATAATATGGCTGTCTGCGAGTTGCCCCTCCGTCTCACCGTAGGCGCCCTTGAAATAAAGTTTGAAGTCGGTGTTGGAACTGGTGACGCCGACATCCGCAGCGCCGCCCAATCGAAACGCCTGCGAATTTCCCTTGCTGCCGGCAATATCCAACGCAAGAGTGCGGGTCCACCGATATGCGCCTGACTTGGGATACAACGGTTCTGGCTCGCCCAAGCGCCAGATCACAACAATCTCACCAGGCTGAAGAACCCGGCAATTCTGGTTTGATCCCTGAACAACAAAAGTCCCGTCAGGTTCAACATGAATCTGCCCGACACAGCGGTCGCCGTTGGTCAAGGCGACCTGCATCGCAGCATCTGTCACAAAACGTGCCACGCATCGGCGATCCACGATGATCTGTCCGGCATAGGCATTGGTGATGACAAGATTGCTGGAGCATAGACTGACGATCTTTCCACTCAGATGATCCCCACAAGACAGATCAACCTGATCCGCAAATGCCCATCGGGCATAGCCGCCCCCCATAAATAGACACACACAGACCGCAAGGCTCTTTGCGAACCTGAAGTATGAGGCGCCTGAATAACCGTGTTGAGTCATGCCGATTTCCGAATCCAAATAAATTTCGGAAATTGTGAACCGGACGGAGTATTCCGTCAAGCAGACGTGTCGACGCGATTGAGCGCCTCCGATGAACCTGTTACGATAAAGTCAACGTTATGGCATTCCGTTTTTTACGCCTGCTTGTCGGACTCGCACTGATCCCCTTGTGCGTGGCGGTTGCTTTGGCTCTGATTGATTTGCTCCGCGATCTCCCCCTGACGCCGCAAATTATCTCTCCGCAGACGGCCGCACTCGCTGGCGGATATTTTCTCTGGTTGATCATCTATCTAACCATGACACGCCCCATGCGCGCCTACATCTGGGCCCATGAACTCACCCATGCCCTGTGGGGTTTGTTCTTCGGCGCGCGCATCATGGCCCCTATCCGCGTCAAGCAAACCGGTGGCGCAGTCGCGCTTTCAAAAACCAATACCCTGATTGCCCTGGCCCCCTATTTCTTTCCCTTCTACACAATGATCATCATTTTTATTCATTGGGCGCTTGGGCTCTGGCTCGACATGCGCCACTGGGAACTGGTCTGGCTGTTTCTTGTTGGCCTGACGTGGGGTTTTCATTTCACCTTTACCATTCAAACCCTACTCATCCGACAACCGGACATTGTTCAAAATGGGCGGATGTTCTCCCTGGCGCTGATCTGCCTGCTCAACCTATTTGGAATTTGCATCTGGGTTGTCTGCACCACGCCAGCCACGATGACAGACCTCGGCCAGCATCTTGTTGCTCGATCCGCAAACATTTACGGCTATGTCTGGATCGGCTTATGCCGTTTCTATCAGGCTGCCCGCTCGGCAATATAATCATCATGCAGGCCGATTCACGCCTTCCACATCCATGACCGGTATTTCATGAATGCGGACTGGTGCCCAGTGGTAATGCGCGCGCAGCGGTTCCAAATCAATCAGGCTGGTTATTTCCGACGCCGGTCGACGCAGGGGTACGTTCGGATAAAACACGCGGATCACATCCAAGAGTTTCCAGCCCAACACATTGACGGGCGACGCCGGATGACAACAGGCATATCCCGCACGATTTGCCGCCAATACTGATCGAACGAACCCTGCGGCATCTTCAAGGTCAAGGTAGGCAAAGAGTTCATCCAAACGGCCCAGCGTCACCGTGCGTTTTTGCAAAGGAAGACTGGAGACCGTGGCGGGCATCCATGGAAATCGGATCGCCGTCAATGAACGGTCAGGGTGGGCTCCTGCATAAAATCGCAGCATGGCCTCACCGCCCTGTTTTCCAAGCGCATAGAGGGAGCCTGGCTTGGAAGGAATTTCGCCGTCAACAGGCAGATACGCAAGCGAGGACGGCTTGTCCAAATCCTGCGGGCCAAACCGACGCGCGGAAATTGCCTGCACGGAGCTCGCATAAACAATCCGGCGCACACCGGTTTCAATGGCCGCATGAAAAACATGAATATCCGCCGTGGCATTATCCGAATAAATGGTCTGGGGCGGAATCCCTGCCCGCATATCCGGATGATTGGCCAGATGCACAACCGCGTCGCACCCTGCCAGCAGCGGATAGAGTGCCATCCGGTCGTGAACATTGAGCACATGAACGGGAACCGCAAGGTCTGCGACGAACCGATGATCCACGGCAATCACGTCATCGCCCTGCTCCAGCAACTGGCGGCATGTCACGCGCCCCAAACGCCCTGCAGCACCTGTTACCAAAACACGCATTGTGCGACCCCCGCCCCTGCTTATTGTACGGAAGATGACGTGTCGTAAACGTGTGGCACATATTTTCGACAGAGCACACCGGCTTCGGCCAAAAGACTCCGCGTTTGCTCGTTAAACGCGTATTCGCCCCCGTAAACAACCTCGATGATTCCAGCATTGATCAGCATCTTGGCGCAGGTCAGACACGGGCTGATGGTCACATACATCATCGCGCCCTTGAGGCGGATACCATGATAGGCAGCTTGGGTAATGGCGTTCTCCTCCGCGTGGCAGCACACGCAGGATGTCAGGTCGCTCCCGGATGGCGCATCGCTCGCGCAACGCGCGCACCCGCCGTCGCAACAATTGCGCACACCGCGCGGCGTGCCGTTGTAGCCGGTCGAGATGATGCGGCGCTCGGACACAACAATGGCGGCAACCTTGCGTCTGCGGCAGTTGCCGCGCCGGGCAATAACCTGGGCAATCTCCATGAAGTAGGTATCCCAGTCCGGTCGGTCGTCAAGGGGCTTGGATGACATAAGAGGATGCTCCATGTTCGTTTTTATTCCATGATCACTTCACCGAAACACTCGGGAAGATGAAAATTCAATTCGCTGATGGGCGACCAATGCCCCCAATGCGGATGCGATGTCTTGTCGCCACATTTGTAGAAGTTCCCCCGCCATGTTTGACCCGAGAGCATTCCCAGGGAACCGGTGTAGGCCTCAAAAAGCGCAAGCGGCACGGCCGCCCCGATGCTCCATGTCGTGGGCTTCGCAATCTCGGGGTCAATGACTGCTGGCAGGGAGGAAACAATTCGAACCTGGCGGCCCCACGACTCAGCCACAGGCTGAAAAACCCGGTATCCGCCGGGAACGCGTTCCGCGTTTTCAATGTAATACAGCAACAGCGTGCCGCCGGCATTGATCTCAAAATTGAAATAGCCGCGGTCTTGGCGGGGGCGGAGAAAGAACTCTACACAGCTATCCGAGCAGACCATGCCCTGATAGACCGTCTGCACCGAACGCACATACCGATCCCGCACCTGGAAGCGCGTGTAAAGATGCGTCCCATCGTGCAGCATGCGGAAACGGGTATCTGGATGATGCTCGCTGCTCTTCGGATGAAATCTTTCAATCACCCCCTCTTCGGCATGACCCCACGGCCCCGCTGTGAAGGCACCATCCAAGGAAGGCGGTGTAGTCGTCTTGCGCACAATATAACGCTGCATTTTACATGATCTCCTGAAGTTCATAGGATCGTTTACCCAGGCCCAGTTCTTCGAGAAATTCGACCACGGCATGCGGATCCTTGCCATGAACACGTTCAAACAAGTGTCCCTTTTTCCCCAACTCCCATCCCGGAGGAAGCGCGCCTGCAATCAGGTTCTCAAGCTTCACCAGATCGAGTGACGCCTGCTCAATGGCGACAATATCCCGCCCGGCAAGAATACCAATGTCCGGGACCAGACTGGCGGTGGACATCCCCCAGCAGTCGCAAAAAATCGTTACATCCATCAGCATGTTGATGAACAGCCTGTTTTCCGGAGGAAAATTCTCCAGCACCGCCTTCGTGGTCAGCGCCATGCCGCGTTGAAAATCGCGGTATTTTCCACCCAGCATGGTCAGCGCCTTTTGTGGACAGATCAGGACGCAGTGCTGGCAGTACTTGCAGTTGTGATAGAACACATCGAATTGGTCTTTCTCAAACGAAATGGCCGAGTTCGGGCAGTTCTCCTCGCACTTCTTGCAGCGTGTGCAGCGTTCCTTGTTCCACTCCAGTCCCCCCTCAAGAGCATGCAGCGCGCGCCGCGAAGCCTGGGTTACGCATCCCATGGAGAGATTCTTGGACGCGCCGCCAAAGCCACAGGCACCGTGGCCTTTCACATGCGAGAAATCAATCAGCGCCTCTGCTGAAAGCACTTCACCGCCGATGTCGACTTCCTTGAACGCACCAAAAGTCGGCTGAATAGGCCGCGTTTTGAAAAAAGTGTCGGATTGCCCGGAAAGAGGAACCAGCGGACAGCCCACCGTCTCCGCTGTGTAGCCGCGCTCCACGGCGTTCAGAACCGAGCCCGGCGAGTCTGTGATAAACACACGTTTCGCACCGGCCGCTTTGATTTTTTCAACAAGTTTGCGCGTAAAAAAAGGGTGAATGGTGGTAAAGCCATGCCCGCCGCCGAGATGCATCTTGATGCAAGTATTCTTGCCTTTCACAGCAGAAGCCAGATCAAGCGCATCCAGAACCCTTAACCATTTGGCGCCAATGGAATTGGAGGGCTCCAGATTAACCGCCGCATATTTTGCAAATAACAGTTCTGACATCCATTGCTCCATCCGTCCGTTTCCGGACATCCGCTCACGGCTTGTTGTTTAAACTATTGAGAAAGCCGCCCAGAGATTCCATGGCTGCCTTCTTCCCCGCATCAAAAATCAAACGCTTGATCTCAGCATCCAAGGTTGCGCGATCAATAGCGGGCGACTTGATGGTCCCAGTGATAGGCACGTTGATAACAGCCCCTTCAATATATTTTGCGGCTTCTTTTCCAACCAAACCCTTGGACAACGGCACCACAACCGTGAAAGCAAGCGTCTGGTCCACGCCAACCGTGCCAATCATCTGCACTTTGACGCCGGCAATGGAAAGCGTGAGCGGCGAGGGACGAATGCGCCCGTTTTTGCATTCCGCCGTCATGTCATAATCCTTGACCGTCAAGGTCTGCCCGTTCAGCCCGGCAAGCTGGAGAAGCGTGGCCAGCGTTCCGCCCGGAACCAGTTGAAGATTGTGCAGGGCGAGACCCAGAGCAAAGGTCATGTCGCGCGAGGCTGTCGGCCCAAGCGGAATGTGGCACTCCTGCACGGTCAGATCCACCGTGCCGCTCATAACCGTGCATCCGCGCAGCAGGGGGATGAGCATGACCAGTGCTTGATCCAGCATCTCCTGCGTCAACGGCACATCCTTCAGGACCATCGTCCTGGCAGGTATGGAAAGCACCATCGGCGTGCAGGTCACCTCGGTAGAAGGCAGGAGGCGTATCCGCCCTGCGCCAATCGCAGGTTCATAGCCAAAATGCGCAACACCATCCGTCAGGACGAGCGATGCGTCAGACGCACTGGCCGAAAGACCAAAAGCCGCGGCAGACCCGATATAGAGACTGGCGTTCCCTTTGCCATAAGAAAGCAGCGACTGCACGCCAGCTCCAGCAGGCCCGTTGATTGCAAAGGCGCGCGTTTGTTTTCCAGACAGCGCCAGATTCTGCACGCCCTGGGCGCGCAGGAACGCCGTCACAGCGTCAAAATCAACCGCCCATGAACCTTTGATGTCAACCACGCATCGCGACAGGGGATCGTTGATTTTTCCGGAGGCGTCCAGAGAAACCAGCGAGGTCTTGAGGCTCATGGCGTTGATATTCAGACGGCTTGCGTCAGTCGGTATGTCGGCCTTGAGTACAACTTCCGCATGGGGTTCCACAAAAGGGGAATTGTTTTCCGCAGCCACTGAAAACTGGTTCAAGGCCGCGTTCAGAGCCAATGCAATGTTGTTTTTATCCGTTCCACCCTGCGCATGAAATGTCAATCGCCCCTTTATCTGCGAAGGAGCTTTGCCATCCTTGCCCGCCCGCTGCCAGGACGAGAGCGCCGCCAGATCCAGGGCGCCATCGGCGCTGCCTTTCATGTCCAATGCATCGTCCGCATACTGCATCTGCCAGTCCGGCACATCCAGCGTGAGCAGGTCGGAACCCACATGCGTGTCGAATACTCTGAGCATGCTCTTGTTCGTATCGGCATCCACGGCAACCTTAATGCGAATATCCCGCTCGCGGACATCCCATGCAAAAGTAGTCAACTGAAACTCCTGCGCAACCGTATTGACCCGCACTTTGGTCTGGCCGCCAGCGGTCTCAACAGCAAAATTGGCCATGAGCTTGCCTTTCGCCACAGCCGATGGCGGCAATATTCCCGTCAGAAGCGGCGCGAGCATGCGCTGTGCCTCCCGCAGGTCCAATTCCGTCTTTACCAACCCACCCGACACGATCAGAGGTTTCCCGCCTGTCGGCGGAATGAAACGAGTGGCGGTTCCGGAAATATTCCCCGCATCGCTTTCAAAGGCAATCGTGACATCGGAAAATTCCATGGGCGGAAGGACATCCGCCTCAGGCAAAGGCTCCTTGGCCGAAAGCGTCAGCCGCGCTTGATTGAAATTCAAACGCCCCGTCCTGGGCCCACAGTCCACCGAGACGCCGCTCATGGTCAACAGCGCGTCTGCCGTCATCCTGGCTGCATCCGCGTGTGTTTTGACAGTAGCAGAGAGTACGCCGCTCATGGGCGGCAGATTGGTCACCAGCGCCTGGATGCAGCCCGACATGGCGGCAAGATCAACCGATGCATTGATGTCCGCCTGATCGACCCGGCCCTTGCCCGTAACCTTGGCAAAGGGAAGGTCAATCGCCAGTTCGCGCACCGTGAAAGGCTGCCCATACGGACGAGACACGTTGATGCTCACGCTAGGAGGCGGCTGAAGCAGGATATGCTGCGAACCTGATCGCATCGTCAAATTCGATGATGTGACAACCAGTTTGGCATCCATCGCCTCCGTCGTGCCGGAGAGCACGGCATTCAGATAAAGAGTTCCGCGCTCGACTAAAAAGCGGTTGGGCTGCTTCAGAACATTTCCGAAATCGCGCATGATGGCAGCCATGTTGGCATCCATCTGCACTTCCACTCCGCCCATGCGCCGCCCATGGTCATCGGCTTGTATTGCCCATTGCCCATTGGCGCGCATGTTGGTCCATGGCGATACCAAGGAACAGGAACCAATGGACAAACGCCCATCGGCATACGACAAATCGGCTTGGAGATGAATATCGCCCGCAGGAGAAGCGGGCCGGTTGTCCGGGGGATCAATGGACATGTTTTTGACCGAAAGGGTCGTTTGAAGTCGCGCATTTTCAAATCCCTGATAATCCAGCAGGATTTTTCCATCCATGACACCGCTGTGAATCCATGCTTTCCCGGAAACACGCTCAAGCAAGCCACGCAGGCTTTGCAGATCCAGTTGCATGACATTCAGCGCAAGATGCTCGGTTGTGGCTTCCGTGCCGGAAAGGAAAAAAGCCGAGGGTGGCATCGTGCCGCTCAGCACAATTCGCCCGGCATCATCACCCCAGGGAACAAAGGCGGCCAGATCAACGGGAATGGGACTCCGCAGCGACCGGATGTCCGTTGTCAGACCAATATGTTCCATCACAAATGGCTTTTCGCCAACACCGTTGAGTTGCAACCGTCCACCTTCCACAACAATCTTGACGCACAGGTCGTTCACAGGCAGCGAATGCGGCTTGGCTGCGGATTCAGCCGTTGTTGCGGACGGTGCCTGGGTCGAAGAAATCCCAAAGACAATCTGCGGAGCATCCAGCGTGACAGTCCCCGCATTGATTCTGCCCATGGGAATGAGTCCGGCCAGCCCGCGTGTCGTTGTCAGGGTCACCACCTGGGCATGCAACCCGTGCGTGGGGTCTTCAAAATGCAGACCACTCATGGTCACAGGACTGAACCAGCGCAAGGACCAGTCGTCCACCGCAAGGGACCCCGATGGCATGGAGGCATTGATCTTATTCAAAATAATACGACGGATCGGGGCTATAGAAGCCAGACGCGGCAAAGCCCAGGCCAGAATGACGATGAAAAACAGGAACCCAAGCAGAATCCGAGGCCAGCGCCGAGGACCCGAGCGAACGGGACTAGCGGACCTCCCCTGCCGTCTGGCAAGGGGATCATCTTCATCCGGAAAGTCATACTCGTCGTTCGCGTGTCTCATTGTTCATTCCACAATCCGAGTGCCCCGTCCTAGATGGATTTTTTTCGTTCGGCAAGAATCCCAATGATCAGATACAGGCTGATCACCACAGGTGAAAGGTAATGCATATCCAGGAACCCGAGCAGCCTCATGCAGAGCGCGGCGGATGCCAGCGTCAGTGTGCCGTAACCAAAGGCACAAACCAGAATGAGAATCAGAAGGCGCAGAAGAAAGGGACACCCTTCGATCTGCCGTTTGACCAGTCCATGCAATTCCTCGCCATAAAGGAACAGCGCCGTCGCCACCAGGGATATGGAAACTTCCTTCAGGTGCGGGGCAATCAGGTTCGTTGAAAGCGACACAAACCAATGACTCATGATATCCATGGTTTAATCTCCTCCAATTCATGGGTATCCTACATCATTTTTTCTTTGTGGACGATCAAGGAAGATGATTTTTTTGCAAGATCCCATTTGCCCCGGATACTGGCCGCACCCGTGCAAAATGCCTTGTTCCAACGCCACGCATGGGGCAAGATATTGTGAAGTAAAGGCCATTGAACCCGGGTTTGGCATCTGGACAAATGGTTTTTTACTTCCAAAGAAGGGTGATTACGATCATGGAAGAGAAGATTCGAGCCAAACTGGAAGAAATCCGTGGCATGCTTCAGGCTGATGGCGGAGATTTGGAAGTGGCCTCGATTGAGGATAAACTGGTCAAGCTTCGCCTGAAGGGTGCCTGTGGTGGATGCCCGCACGCAACCATGACCATCAAGCAGGGCATTGAGCGCATCCTTCGCGAGGCCATTGACCCAGCCATCGTGGTCGAGCGCGTCTGAACCGCGCGCGCCATCCACAAAAGCATCCGACGTGCCATGCATTGAAATGGAGCCATTATGCCTTTTCCTCAAGTGGATCGTTCAAAACTCCTTTTCAAGAGCCTGAAGAACCGCCACAACAAAGTTCAGGCGCCGCGCGACATGGTTTCTCTCACCGCCACGCCGCGCGTATTTGAGGAGAAGGATCAGCGAACGCTGACCGAAACGATTGATCGGATACTCGCTGCACGGAAACAAAACCGTTCGGTCATGCTGGCGTTTGGCGCGCATTCCATCAAGAATGGTCTGGGTCCTGTTCTGATTCGTCTGATCAAGGAAGGCTGGGTGACTCACCTCGCCACCAATGGCGCAGGAATCATTCACGATTGGGAATTGGCCTTTCAGGGCGCCACCAGCGAGGATGTGCGCGCCAACGTCCCGCTCGGTGAATTCGGGACATGGGAGGAGACCGGTTTTTATCTGAATCTGGCCATTGCCGTCGGTGCCTTTGAGGAACGTGGCTACGGAGAATCCGTCGGGGCGTTGATTGCCAACCAGCAACTCAGCATCCCCTCATCCGAGGAACTGGTCTCCATCATACATGCGTCGGCAAGCACCAATCCCGAACGCGCCGCCGCTGCAGCAGACCTGCTCAGCGTCGTCTCATCCCGCAAGATCAAGCCAGGTCCCCTCGCCGTTCTACATCCCTTTCAAGCGTATAGTGTCCAGGCTGCCGCGTTTCGCCTCGGCGTGCCGTTTACAGGCCATCCCATGATCGGACACGATATCATCTATACGCATCCTATGAACCATGGTGGTGCCATTGGCCGGGCTGCGCAACGCGATTTTCTCACGTATGCGGAGGGGGTCTCGCGCCTTTCGAACGGCGTCTACCTCAGCGTCGGAAGCGCAGTCATGTCGCCCATGATTTTTGAGAAATCCCTCTCCATGGCTCAAAATATGGAACGGCAGCGGGGACAAGCCATCACGAGTCACTTCATTACCGTGGTGGATCTGGCCGAGTCACGCTGGGATTGGAGCCGTGGCGAGCCGCCCGCCGACACGCCCGACTATTACCACCGTTTCTGCAAGACGTTCAGCAGAATGGGCGGAACCATGCGCTATCTCTCCGCCGATAACCGGGATTTCATGCTGGCCCTGTATCAGGGACTGCACGCCCGCGCCTGAATTCGCATCCCCGCCCCCACTCTCACCGCTCATGCCGCAAATCGGCGAGCAACCTGCGCTTCAAAGCGCGCACGTCTTGCATGGGCGGAGGGAAGTTGAGCTTCATGGCTTCCATCGTCTCGCGAAGAATGCCAGCCACCGCCCAGTTGCGATACCATTTACGATCTGAAGGAATGACATACCAAGGTGCCCACGGCGTGTTGCAGCGGCGCAGAACATCCTCGAAGGCCTCCTGATAATCGTTCCAATAGCGCCGTTCCTCAATGTCAGCCGGCGTGAACTTCCAGTTGCGGTCCGGATCATCCAGCCGCGCCAGCAGACGACTGGCCTGCTCCTTGCGACTGATGTGCAGGAAGAACTTGATGATCGTCACGCCGTTATCCGTCAGATACCGCTCAAAGTTATTGATGGCATCAAATCGCTCCTGCCAGACATTTTTTGGAACCAGATTGCGAACACGCGCCACCAGAACATCCTCATAGTGGGATCGGTTGAATACGCCAATCTCGCCAAAGGCGGGCACGGCCTGATGAATTCGCCATAAAAAATCGTGCTGGCGCTCAATCACGCTCGGCGCCTTGAACGAGGTCACCCGGCAGCCTTGCGGATTCAGACCGGACATCACATGCCGCACGACGCCATCCTTGCCAGCCGCATCCATCGCCTGTAGGACAACCAGTACCGAGCGATTTCCGCCTGCGTACAACCGGTATTGCAGGTCACGCAAGGTATCGAGATCCTCCTCGACATTCTTCGCCGCATCGTCCTTGTCATGACAACCGGGCGTTGAGGATGGGTTGATCTTTCCGAGACAGACGCGTGTCCCGATTTTGATGCGCAGATGTTTAATGGTGCTCATGGTGTCGGCAAGGCCAACCTCTTGTCATATTTGGATTGCAGGTACTGAATGACTCCGTTCACAAACAGGGGACGCAACCTGAACCCCTGCATGCATGCAGATAACAGAAAGAAATCGGATGGCATGAATGCCAAATCGGTGTTTCTCAAACATAGGGTTCATAGCGCCTCCGGAATGACGTTCGCAGAAGGATACTCGCGATGCTCTGCGACTTTCGGTCCGTGGTTTAAATTAAAATGACGTTACACCCGCCGGGGGTATGGCGCAATCTCATTCGGGATCAACCAAGAGGCAGTGCGCGCATTTTCGGCACAGTCATTATCCCCGGTTGGCCTGTCTCTGGATGGTGGCGGCAATGAACTGCTTGGCTTCATTCTTCAGCAGGGCACCGAAGGTAAACTCCGCGGCGCCGTTTTGGATGCAAATGGCTTTTTGGGGAACTCCGTTGTTCTGGATGTTTGTCGGGCGTATGGAAACCTGTGTGTTGCGGTTGCAGACGAAGCGGCGAGTCCGACCAATAGCTCCCACACCGACAAAGACGCGGCCTTCGCCTTGTTGGAGTGTGATGACCCACCGCCCAAACAGCAGAAAGATAATGATCCCAAGCATCACCAGTGTGCCTAAAACAAATGGCAGGCCAAAGAGGGACTGATGCAGCACAAACACCCCCTTGCGAATCTGGGAACCATAAATCCCAAACAGGGAGAAGCCACCCCAAAAAGCGGCAAACGGAACCAGAAAAATGAGTATGGGCGAAACACAGCGGTAGGTGATGATCGTTCTGCCCGGATCATCCTGGTTGATGCTCACATGGCGCGGCGGAGTATTCAAGGCCTCCGGCGACACCGCAGCCGCCCCGCTGATCAGGGAGAAGGATGTGGTTTTCCCACAAGCCCGACAGAGGGCAATGTCCGTAGCCACGTTGACGTCGTTCAGCGACAGCTCAGCGTGGCAAAATGGACACCGATAGATTGAAGACATGCGTCGTTTCCTTTCAAAAGGAAGGATGACACTGTTTACGCGTAATTGCATGCACAATTGAAACGATAGCAAAGGCCTTTTGCTTCGTCCAGAAACCGCGATAAAACATGGAAATGAAGAGACTATCGGCTAATGGGTTCAAGTCCATCTTCGCCTGAATTGAAGCGCCACATTCACGAGGGCAATTAGCACGGGCACTTCGACAAGGGGTCCGATGACAGCGGCAAAAGCCGCGCCATGGTTGATACCAAACACGCCAACCGCCACAGCGATGGCCAATTCGAAGTTGTTGCTGGCCGCCGTGAAGGAGAGCGTCACCGACTTCGCATAGTTCGCGCCGACCTTGATGCTCATCCAGAAACTTACGAAAAACATGACCACAAAGTAGATCAGAAGCGGCGCCGCAATCCGCGCCACGTCGCCGGGTCTGGCTATGATCCGCTGCCCCTGCATGGCAAACAGAACAACGATGGTGAAGAGCAACGCCACCAACGTGATGGGCGAAATACGCGGAATGAACTTGGATTGATACCACGCATCGCCCTTGGTCCTGACCAGCAGAAAACGGGTCGCCATGCCAGCCAGGAAAGGAATGCCAAGATAGATAAATACGCTGACTGCGATCTGGCGAATGGTCACATGAACCACCACGCCCGAAAGCCCCAGCAATGGCGGCAGCTTGGTGACAAACAACCACGCGTATGCGCTGTAAAAGAAGACCTGAAAAATTGAGTTGAACGCCACCAATCCTGCGCAATATTCCGTGTCGCCTTTCGCCAGATCGTTCCACACGATCACCATGGCAATACATCGGGCGAGACCAATCATGATCAGGCCGACCATGAATTCCGGTTGGCCGCGCAGGAAAAGAATCGCCAGAGCGGTCATGAGGATCGGCCCGACCACCCAGTTTTGCACCAAACTCAACCCCAGCACCTTCCAGTCCCGAAAAGCATCGCCCAGTTCCTCATATTTCACTTTTGCCAGCGGCGGGTACATCATGAGAATCAGACCGATCGCGATGGGAATGCTGGTCTGCGAACCTGCCGGATGCAAATGCCCAATCCAGTCACCGAATCCGGGGACTGCATATCCCAAAAGCACACCAGCCCCCATGGCCAGAAAAATCCACAACGTCAGGTATCGGTCGCGGAAAGAGAGTTGTTTTGTAACCGGTTCGCTCATTTTTCACCCTTTCAGATGCTTAACTCGTTATCCAAGAGATCCGTTCCGTTTTAACAAAGCCATCACATCCTGCATCCCACAGAAGCGTTCCCTCTGGATCGCATCAGCCAAGTCGCTGGAATCCCGGATGGAACGTAACGTCTGCATCATGGCCTGTATGGATGAGAGCACCGCCACCATCGGCAAAGACACACGGGCTACACGGGCTTTCAACAATGACGGCAATGGTAGCGTTTTTAGGTTGTAGGGCATTCCAGCGGTAATGCTGATCGGTCCACAGACCTCACGCTGTAGCAGATCAACCTCTTCCATGGTCGCCACGCCGACGATGAAGGCTAGGTCAGCGCCGCAGGATAAGTAGGCATTGGCCCGCCTGACCGCCTCTTTCAGCCCTGCCGCGCGGTTGGCTGCCACGACCAAGGCATCTGTGCGCCCGTTGATCAGCAAATCTGGGTTCCCCGCCTCACGGGCTGAACGCCGTGCCGCCAGAATCTTCGCTGTCATGTCCTCAATCGGAATTACACGCTTCGGACCCTGGCTGCCCAAGAACTGATCCTCGATGTTAACTCCGGCCACACCGGCCTGAACATAGGCGGCAATCGTTTCGGCAACTTCATCCGGACCGCCGAACCCGTCTTCAGCATCTGCCATGACCGGCACCTCGACGGCGGCAACAATCTTTTGGGTGGCCGCCAGGTTGGCCTCCCTGCCCAGTTCTGCCTCCGTAGAACAAAGCGTCTGCACGGACATGCTGAAACCCGAACATTGCACAGCGGAAAACTCAGCCCACTCGATAATGCGCGCACTGAGAGGATCAAATGCGTCTGGCATCAACAATGTTTCCGGTGCCCGGATGAAAGCCCGCAAGCGTTTGCTCTTTTCAATGGCCGTCATGATGCTCCTCCTGTGATGAGATTTTGTGGCATCCCGTTCACAAACATCCTAATTTCGTCACGCACCCGTCTGTAATGCGCCAGTGCCTCTTCTTCACTTCGCGCCTCTCGTGCCAGTTGAGGAGGATCATCAAACCCGACATGCACGATCTTGGCCCTGCCTTTGAGCCACATCGGGCAGGTTTCATGCGCATGACCGCAAACAGTGACGACATAATCAAATGCAACATTCCCTAGCTCATCGACTGTTTTTGAACGATGTGCCGAGATGTCCACTCCGGCTTCAGCCATGACCTTTACAGCCCGCGGATTGAGCCCGTGCATCTCGATCCCGGCGGAATACGCCTCGATTATGTCGCCCTTGATCGACCGCGCCCAACCCTCCGCCATCTGGCTTCGACAGGAGTTGCCTGTGCAGAGAAAAAGCACCTTTGTTTTGCCCGACATAAGACCTCCTGTGGATTGTCCTAACGCACCCATTTGCCTTGCGGGCGTATCGCTCGAATCTGTTGTTTGGTCTGGGAATGAAGCACCTTCTCCGCGCAGGAAAAGAAATCCACCACGCACCGGCAACATAAATTGTAAAAAACCTGGGAACCGCGCTTTTCGTCCTCCACAATTCCGGCCTGCTTCAGCACGGTCAGGTGCTTTGAAACCGTTGAAATGTCCGAGCCGACCCTTTTCCGCAGTTCACACACGCACAACGGCCCCTTCTCCAGTGCGTCAACCATAAGCAGTCGCGCTGGATGCGCCAATGCCTTGATAATCCGCGCCCGCGCGCCATAGACAGCCTGTTGCTTTGCGTTCATCGTTTTTCTCCACATACATTTGGCGATTATGCCAAATGGCCAAATAAATACAAGAACGAACATGGATCGGGACTTGAGTTAAATCGCCCAGGCACAAAGAACGCCAAGAGGGACCCCAGCCCCCTATCTTATCTCTTTGACTTGGCGCACTTGGCGTTTTGGCGTTGTTTACTGGCAACGCAGAGTTTTAGCGAACATCCAGGCGTCCGCCAATAGCGCGTTTGAGGGTCAATGGGTCGGAATAGCCCACCCCGCTGTCGGTCGGCAGGCCAAACGCAAGCCGCGTGACGCGCACCTGGGACGCCTTGAGCATTTCAGCGATGAAACCCGCCGTGGCGTCCCCTTCCATGTCTGTGCTCAGAGCCAGCAACACTTCGGTAATAACGCCTTCCTTGAGACGATTGGCCAAAGCCTGCAAACGTAACTCAGCCACCCCTGTCTGCCGGGCGGGCGAAAGCTTGCCCATCAGGGCATGGTAACGCCCCTTAAAGGCCCCGGATCGTTCAATGGCAAGGATGTCTGCGGGTTCTTCAACCACGCACAGAATGGCAGTATCTCGCGTGGAATCGGTGCACAGAACGCAGGGATTGGCATCCACGGTGGTAAAGGCGCCGCAGACCGTGCAGACTTGGACTGTCTTGCGGGCATCCTGCAAGGCCTGTACAAGATCGTCGATCAGAACATCCGGACGCCGCACCAGGGCCAATGCCGCACGCTCGGCGGAACGCCGGCCAAGTCCCGGCAAACGGGACAAGGCGTGAATCAAATGGTCGAGCGGATGGGTAGGCATGGGAGGATGCTCGCGTCCATCAGGCATGGATCAAAAACGTTGGGGTCAAACCCGATCAGCCGCCGCCCAGCAGGCTTCCCAGTCCGCCGGCGCCGCCAGCTCCCATGAGCTTGGCCATTTGCTCCTGCGTCTGCTTTTTCACAAGCTTGAGCGCGCCATTCACCACGTTCAACAGCATGGTGTCGAATCGCTCGGGCTTGCCGGCAATGACTTCCTTCAAGGCTTCGGGAGAAACCTTGACGGACACAATCGTAAAATCGCCACGGGCCACGCAGGTAATTCCGCCGTTGCTGTACTCGCAGGTAATTTTTTCAATCTCGGCCTTGATGCGATTGGCTTCCTTGCGCATCTGCATCGCCTGCTTCACTTGCTCAAACATGTTCGCCATGATTCTGTATCCCTTTCCTTAAACAAACACTAACCGTCAACATCCACGACTTTTCCATCAAACATTTCAAGCGCCCGCTTCACAACCGGATCCTGCATGATCTTCCGGGCATTGGCTGCGGTTCCGGTTCCAACCGGTTCACGGGCTGCGGCCACCGGCTCGGCCTGTCGCAAGGCGTTCAAGCGCCGCAAGATTTCGTCCAGCGTCACGGCCGTGGCCGCGCGCGAACAGCGAATCAGCGCTGTCTCCAGGCGCGTGCGCACCGAAAGCGTATACTTCAAAAGCTCCTCGGCCTCAACAAGCTGTTCGGCGACACGCAACACCCGCTCAGGATCGGCCAGCGATGCCTGCATGCCCAGCACACCCAGTTGCTCGGTTGTGACATCCAGCAGCCCAATCTGGGCCTCCCCCACAGCCTGATAAACCAGCAGGTTCCGAAAATAACCCAGCAGTTCGACAACCAGACGGCGCATGTCCTTGCCGGCGCTGTCAAAGGCATCGATCAACTTGAGAATCTCAGGCATTTCCCCCTTGAGGATGTGTGTGAGCGATCGTGCCCATCTTGTTCTTCGCTATCACAATGCGTTGGACAAAGCCGAGGAATCGGCGCGGGGCGCAGGCGGGCGGCTGGGAACAACAGGTCGCGGCATCGGCCCCGCCTATCGGGATAAGATTTGCCGTTGCGGACTACGGATGGGCGATTTGCTTGAACCCGATTTCAAGGCGCGCCTCTCTGCAAATGTGGCCCGCGCCAATGATGCCTTGCGGATCATGGGCGCCCAGCCTGTCGATGAAGCCGAGTTGCAGCGCGTGTACGCGGATGCCGCCCGCACCCTGGCTCCCTATATTGCCGACACGGTTGTGTTGATCAACGAAGCGAATCGTTCCGGCAAGAGGATTCTTCTTGAAGGCGCGCAAGCCACCATGCTCGATGTGGATTTTGGAACCTATCCCTACGTCACCTCGTCAAATCCTACGGCGGGCGGAGCATGCACAGGCAGCGGACTGGCGCCGCACCGAGTGGATCGTGTGGTTGGCGTGATCAAGTGCTATACAACCCGTGTTGGAGAAGGGCCTTTTCCGACCGAGCTTTCCGATGCGACCGGCGAATTGCTGCGCCAGCGGGGCGGGGAATTCGGGGCCACCACGGGAAGACCTCGTCGTTGCGGTTGGTTTGATGCCGTGGTGGGGCGCTATTCCGCCATGGTGAATGGCGTTGACTTGTGGGCCTTTACCAAGCTTGATGTGCTCGACACATTACCGACCATTCGCATTTGTACAGCGTATATGTGTGACGGGCGGCGATTGGAAACGCTCCCGGCCAGCTTGTCGGCTTTTCAACGCTGCCAGCCCATTTGGGAGGAAATGCCCGGTTGGTTGACGCCAACCAGCGCGATCACCCGCTACGAAGATCTTCCCCCTCGCGCGCGCGCCTATGTTGAGCGCCTGGTGGAGTTGATTGGTGGTCGTCTCGGGATTTTGTCCGTCGGCCCGGCGCGTGAAACCACATTGCGCCTGGCGCTCTAGGCTCAGGAATAAAGGCCCTGTTTGAAATGGCATCTGAACCCAACAACGTCCCCGCGCATGTTGCCATGATTATGGATGGCAACGGACGATGGGCCAGACAGCGCGGCTTGCCGCGTTTAAAGGGGCACGAGGCTGGGGCGGAGACGGTGCGTTGCGTCATGCGCTATTGCCGTGAATATGGCGTGCGCTACCTGACGCTCTATGCCTTCAGCACCGAAAACTGGGCGCGTCCGCCGTCGGAAATTCTGGGGCTCATGTCGTTGCTTCGGAGGTTTCTTCTCGAGAATGAGCCCGAACTGCATGAAAACAAAGTGCGGCTGCGCATGATTGGGCGCCGGGAGGATTTGGATTCTTCCATTACACGTGAATTTGCGCGTGTGGAGTCGGCAACCCAACATTATGACAAAGGACAATTGATTCTGGCGTTGAGTTATAGTGGCAGGAGCGAATTGGTCCGCGCGATGCGCCAGATCGCCGAGCAGGTCAAAGCCGGAAAAATCAATCCCACTGCAATCACCGAGGAAACGATTTCCGCGAATCTCTATGCGCCGGATGTGCCGGACCCGGATTTGATTGTCCGCACCAGCGGCGAGCAAAGGTTGAGCAATTTCCTGTTGTGGCAGGCATCCTATAGCGAACTGTATGTCACGTCTGTCCTTTGGCCGGACTTCCGCGAAGACGATTTTCGCATGGCCATGGACGCCTATGCTCAGAGACAGCGACGATTTGGCCTCGTGGATGCAAAGAAATCCAACCATGCTTAAAACCTTGATAAAGCGGCTGATCGGTGGCGGTGGCATGGGTGCCGCCTGGGCTGCGGGTCTGCTTTTTCTTCCGTCAGGAGGCCTCTTTGCGGCGCTGCTGATTTGTTCCTCCCTCTGTCAGTGGGAGTTTTACAAACTGGCTAAACGCGGTGGCTACACTGCGTGTCGTTGGATTGGATTGGCCTTGGGCGGACTTTGGCTGGCAGGTGTATTCGCGCATGGGCAACATCTGACGCCGCATCTGGTTCTGGACGAGCAACAGGCTGGTTTGTTTATCTGTGCAGGCACTCTCTTCTTGCTGGTTCGGCTGCTGTTCGATCCGCGTTGCACACGGCATTTAGAGGCGGCGGCTGTCACTATTCTGGGTATCGTCTATGTGCCATTCTTGCTCGGCTACTACATTCGTGTGGCGCAATGGGGGGCAGAAACACCTTTTGTTCTCACACGCGGCGGGGTTTTTCTGGCTTTTTATGCATCGCTGATTGTCAAGATGGCGGATGTCGGCGCTTATTTCATCGGCATGTGGCTGGGACGCCATAAGATGTTTCTTAGGATTTCACCCGGTAAGTCATGGGAGGGTCTGTTTGGAGGCTTGTTTTTCGCCATGGCCTTCAGCGTGGCCGCCATTGCCGCAGCCCATTCATTGTCGTGGATTCCCGCAACGCCATTGACACATGTCGGGTATACACGTGCGGTTTTTCTGGGGTTGCTCTTCGGCGGAATCAGCGTCATTGGCGACTTGGTAGAATCGATGTTCAAACGCGCGGTTAATGCCAAGGATTCCAGTGGGATTCTTCCCGGTGTCGGCGGCTTGCTGGATGTCTTTGATAGTCTTCTTTTTGCTCCTGCGCTCATGTATTTCATTCTTCCGTTCCTTCAGCCATGAAATCGGTTGTCATTCTGGGGTCCACGGGTTCGATTGGCGAAAACACACTGCGTGTTGCGTCAGCCTTGCCGGATCGCGTTCGCGTAGTGGGTCTGGCGACCCGCACCCAGGTTTCGCGTGTGCTTGCGCAGGCCGTTGAATTTGGAGTGAAATGGGTTGCCATCGGCGATCCTGTTGCAGCCCGGGAGGCACAACGTCTGGCTCCTGCGGATATTCATATCCTTGCCGGCGACGCGGGTGTCGCCCAATTGGCCGCGATGGAGAAGGCGGATATCGTTCTTTGTGCGCTGGTCGGCATGGCTGGATTGCGTCCCGTGTTGGCTGCGATTGAAGCCGGGCATGATGTTGCGCTGGCCACCAAGGAAGTGCTGGTCTCCGCCGGCGCGCTGGTCATGGCTGCTCGCGCCAGGAAGAATGTTCGCATCCTTCCGGTGGATAGTGAACACAGCGCCATTTTTCAATGCCTGCAATCATCCATATTTCTTCCAGCCTGTGTGCGTCCCTCCCATGCGCCCGCCTCCCAGGCGGCTGAATCGCGTGTGCTTCAGTTGCTTTTGACGGCATCTGGAGGACCTTTTGCGCACCAGCCGGATATTGATTTTGATCGCGTCACCGTTCGGGAAGCGCTCGCCCACCCACGCTGGGCGATGGGGCGAAAAGTCTCCGTGGATTCAGCCAGCATGATGAACAAAGGGCTTGAAATCATGGAGGCGTGCTGGCTTTTCAATGTGCCTGTTGACCGCGTGGAAGTCGTGGTGCATCCCGAAAGCGTGGTTCACTCCCTGGTGGCATTCGTGGATGGCACCTGGCTCGCCCAGCTTTCACCTCCAGACATGCGCTTTGCCATCCAGCATACATTGACGTGGCCGGACCATGTGGCTGTCTCCATGCCTCCACTTGAGCTGTCCAAGCTATCCACGCTTCATTTCGCAGCTCCTGACGAAAACCGATTTCGCTGTTTGCGGCTGGCGCGCCAGGCTGCTGCTTCAGGTGGCACGTGCCCGGCTGTTCTCAATGCCGCCAATGAGGTGGCTGTTGATGCCTTTTTAGATGGGAAGATTCGTTTCTCCAAAATCTGGGATGTGGTTGAACAGACCCTTGCGCGACACGATCGCCTCGACAACCCTGAAATGGACACGATTTTTCATGTGGACGCATGGGCGCGCGCAACCGCTGCTGGCTTGTGTAGCGCCTGAACCGGAGAGAGGACCGAAGCGGAATGGATTACATGCACATTTTTGGAGTTGCCGGCCACGTTCTACTCGTAGCGCTCCTGGTTGGCCTTGTTATTTTTGTCCATGAACTGGGACACTTTCTTGCCGCCCGTCGCCTCGGAATGGTGGTGGATGCCTTCTCCCTGGGTTTTGGCCCCATCCTTTGGAAGCGTAAAATCGGGACGGTGGAGTATCGCATCAGCCTGATTCCCCTGGGCGGATATGTCATCATCCCCCAACTCGATCCATCCGGCATGGACACAATTCAGGGCAAGGGAGATGAAACAGAAAAAACAACGGGTTCATCACGACGGCTCCCTCCTGCCGCGCCTTGGAAAAAAATCATTGTTGCTGTTGCAGGACCCGTCGGCAATGTCACGCTGGCTGTAATCATGGCCTGGTGGATTTACCTGACGCCGCATCCCGTGTCCGGCACTTCAGGAACCACCATCGGGTCGGTTGAAACCAATTCTCCTTCCTGGGCGGCTGGATTGCGCCCAGGGCAGGTGATCGAATCGGTCAACGGACAGCGTGTCGTGACCTGGTATGATTTCATGGTTGAATGCCATCTGGCCGGAGATTCGACACATGGTGTTGCCCTGACTGTGCAAGACGGAAACCGCGCACACACGGTTCAAATTCCGCTGACGATTCACGATGAAGAAGGTGCCCAATTGGGCGTTGTGGCCGGGTTAACCCCAAGCAGTCGTTGCCGGGTCGGTAACGTCATGTCCAACGGTGCGGCTGCGGCGAACGGGATCATGGCAGGCGACACGATTGAGACGATCAACGGGATGCACATCTTCAGCCGAGAGCAATTTGTTGATGCGGTGACCACCAATGGAACTAACCCCGTTGTCATTACCCTGACACGAAATGCCCAGCTCATGACCTTCTCTTTGGTTCCCCGGCTGGATGCCACGCTTGGACGAGCCTTGATTGGAGTTGTTTTGGAAGACACCTCAACGCCTCCGTGGATGCAGTACACCAAACCGTGGCGTCAGATCAAAGGAGACGCCGGTGCTGTTTTCCGCCTCTTGAAGGCGCTGGTTTTCCCTGCGCACAAGGGAGAGGCTGCGCGCGCGGCCAATTCGGTCGGGGGCATGCCAACCATTGTTGTGGTTCTCTGGATGGCCGTGAAAAACGGGTTGCTTAGCACCTTGGGATTGCTGCGCATGATCGGTATTAATCTGGCGATCCTGAATCTCCTGCCCATACCGGTTTTGGATGGCGGGCATGTGATCTTCGCCCTGGGGGAACTGGTTTTTCGGCGGTCGTTCAACCCCAAAATCATCGGCGTGGTTGTGAACTTCTTTGCCGCGCTCCTGATTGCCCTCATGTTGCTGTTGGTCGTGCGCGATCCACAGGTGCGCCGATTCTGGCCGCATGGCCACGGGCAAACGCAAATCACTTCCACGAACGAAACCCAAAAGGCAACCCACACGACTGCCCAGGGATCGAATCCATGATCTCCATGCGAAAACAAACCCGTCGAATCATGCTCGGCGGTCTTTCCATCGGCGGCGGCGCTCCCATTCGCGTGCAGACCATGACCAAGACGGACACGCGCGATGTGCAGGCCACAGTTGCCCAGATTTGCTCGGTCATGGATGCGGGGGTGGACATTGTTCGATTAGCGGTTCCCGATGCCGAGGCGGCCGAGGCGCTGGCTGCCATCCGGAAGCGGGTGACGATTCCGCTGGTTGCAGACATTCATTTTGACTACCGCCTGGCCCTTGCGGCGATCCAAGCGGGCGTGGATGGCTTGCGTATCAATCCAGGAAACATTGGCGATGCCTCCCGCGTTAGAGCGGTTGTCGATGCTGCGCGCGTCCGGCAGATACCCATCCGTATCGGGGTTAATGCCGGATCTCTGGAAAAAACCATTCTTGAAAAATATGGAACGGCCACTGCCGAAGCTTTGGTGGAAAGCGCGCTTGCGCATGTGGCCTTGCTGGAATCTGCGGATTATCGGGAAATCAAAATATCCGTCAAAGCCTCGGATGTAGCTCGGACCATCGAGGCCTATCGGTTGCTTTCGCAGCGCACCGACTATCCCCTGCATTTGGGCGTCACAGAAGCTGGCACGCGGTTTGCCGGAACCATACGCTCCTGCGCCGCCTTGAGCGTGTTGCTTCAGGAGGGGATTGGCGACACGGCGCGCGTTTCCCTCACGGCAGATCCTGTTGAGGAAGTGCGTGTGGGGATTGAACTGCTGCGCGCGTTTGGGTTGAGAGCCCCCGGTGCTTCAGTCACGTCATGCCCGACATGTGGACGTACGCAGGTGGACGTCGAGAAAGTCGCCCGACAAATCGAGGAGAAACTGGATGTGTTTTATCGCGCGCATCCAGATGCATCGCGTCCGCATATCGCGGTCATGGGATGCGTGGTGAATGGGCCTGGCGAGGCGCGGGAAGCCGATATCGCGCTTGCGGGCGGAAAAGGATTTTTTGCTCTGTATATTCGCGGGAAACAGAGTGGCTCCGTACAGGAATCAGAAGCCGTGGCACGCGTTGTTGAGCTTGCCACATCCTGGCAATCGAACACACCCTAACAAATCCTGATCAGGAAAGCCGTCAAACATGGAAAAGATTGTTTTTAACGGATGGGATTGCATTCGACTGGCTAATCGCGAAATCGAGATCATCGTGACCCGCGATGTGGGGCCGCGCATCATTCGCTTGGCCTTCAAAGGAAAACCTAATCTTTTTGCTGAAATTCCCAGTCAACAAGGCGCACAAGGCGAAAAGGACTGGATGATCAGGGGCGGGCATCGGCTGTGGGTGGCTCCGGAAGCCAAGCCTTGGAGTTATGAGCTGGACAACCAGCCCTACGCCCTTGTTGAGGCTATTCCAAATGGTATTCGTGTCCGGCAGGATGCCGGTCCGATTACGCGCATCGTGAAGCAGATGGATATTACCCTTGATCCTGGTAAAAACCGTATCACGGTTGTGCATACCCTGAGCAACCACGATACCAAGCCGGTTGCGTGCGCGCCCTGGGCCTTGAGCGTGATGGGGTTGAATGGGCAGGCCATTATTCCGCTGCCTGAAAAAATTTCTCATACGGCGCGATTGTTGCCCAACCAGCACTGGAGCATTTGGGGGTATACCGATTTCACCGATCCACGATGGACGATTGGAAGCCGCTATATCTTTTTCAGACAGGATCCAACTCGCGGTCCGAACAAACTCGGGTGTGCTCATCGTGAAAAGTGGGTGGCCTATCAGCGTGAAGGTTTTCTCTTTATCAAGCAGTTTGAATATGTGGATGGCGCGACGTACCCCGACAACGGGTGTAATTTCGAAACATTTGCAAACGAAGAGATTCTCGAAATCGAAAGCCTTGGCCCTCTGGTTACGCTCCAAGCAGGCGCATCGACCGTTCATACTGAGACCTGGCTTTTTTTTGAGAACGTTCCACGGTGTCAATCCGAGACGGATGTTGATCGCCTGATCCGTCCACTTTTGTAATCGATATCAAACGGAAAACTGTACAGGTTTGCCTTTGAAAGAGCCATAATGACTCATTATTATAAATGATGTTTAGAGCTATAATGACTCATATAGAAAAAGTCACGAGTTGTCGTTTCGCATAACATGTTTATGTGCAAAGAGATGTGTGATTGTGTTTTCTTCCTTTAAGTTTGGCATGCTGGCTGCTTATAGATGAAATGTCTTTTGACAAAAAGGAGAAAACAGATGAAAACAGATTTCTATTCAGAGTTCTACCCGTGGCAGGTTTTGGACAGGCTGGTTGGTTTTGACACCCAACTGGGACGTTTGCTGGATACGCGCACTCGTTTTCGTACGGGGCGTTATCCACGCGTGAACGTCTGGGAAAACACAGACGGTTTGATTCTTGAAGCGGAAGTTCCGGGCGTGGATCCAGCCAAGATCGATGTTGCCGTGGAAAACAACACCTTGAGCATCAAAGGCGTTCGCCAGGATGCGCAATCGGGTGAAGCCCGCGAGTTTGAGCGCAGCTTTGCGTTGCCGTATTCCGTTTCAACGGAAGCTGTGAAAGCCTGCTGCAAAAATGGAATCCTGACGATCACATTGGCGCGTCCACCCAGCGCCAATCGGCGTCAGATTGCCGTTGAAGCGGCATAACGTCGGACAATTTTGGAATTCAAAAAAGGAGATTCTAGAGCATTTCAACTAATAATATAGCCACACGAGGCAAACCAAGAACGCGCATCGGAGGCAGAGACGCTCTGGAATGCGTGTGTGATTGCCTCATTCAACGCTTCCGACGTTCTGGCTTTCGCGGCCCTCAGGAACGTCTTGATTTTGCTCCACATCTTTTCGATGGGATTCAGGTCAGGGGAATACGGCGGAAGGTATTCAACCTCGGCTCCGGCCAATCGGATGTGTTCAGCCACGGCGTCGTTTTTGTGTGCGCCGAGGTTATCCAGAATAACGAGGTCACCTGGGCGCAGCGTGGGCACAAGCACATCTTTGACATAGGCGAGGAAGACGGCGCGATCCGTGGCGGAATCCACGGTCATGCAGGCTGTCGTTCCGTCCGAACGGACCGATGAAATCATCGTTCGTACACACCAGTGCCCGTGAGGCGAAGCGTCATAAACCCGGCACCCTTTCATGGCCCGGCCACGCAGACGAGTCATATTGGTCTTCGCGCCGGACTCATCAATGAAAACCAGCCTGCCGTGCTCCCAGGTCTTCTGCCGGCCCAACCACAAGGTGCGAGCCGCCTTTACGTCAGGACGGTCCTGTTCACTTGCCCTGAGCGTCTTTTTTTATATGTCATGCCGATGCCCACGAGGGCGTTATGGATGGCGGTCAGCGAGCAACTCAACCCCAAGGCTTCGCGAAATTCAGCCAATGTCGTGTCGGGACACGCCTGGATCATCTCCAGCATTCTCGCCTTGTGCTTTCGGGTGACGGTCGGCTTGCGTCCGGCACGCCAGTGTAACGGGCCAATCTCGCCAATGTCCTTGCGTTGCTGGATGAGCTTTTTCACCATCCCCAGAGAAACGCAAAACCGCTTCGCGATCATCTCGCGTGTGTCCGTATCCCGATCATAACAGTCGAGGATGCGCTGCCGGATATCCAATGAAAGTGTTGCCATGTCTGGAAGCGTATCAAATCCAGCACAGAACGGCTACACTATTTCGTGAAATGCTCTAATGAACGCCATCGAAAAAAACAAAACAACGGAACTCGCTCCCGCTGCGGAGCAACAGGAGGCGAGACTGGACGTCTTTCCATCTGTCGTAATTTTTGAAGACCAGGATGGGCATGTTCTTGAGGCGGAAATGCCTGGCGCAGAAGAGCGCAATGTGCGCGTGACCATTGAAGGGCGCACATTGACGGTCGAAGCGGAAAATGCCGCGGCGAATCCAGACGGTTATACGCAGGTCATGCGGGAAATTGAGCCCGTGCGGTACCGCGCGGTCATGGATTTGCCCGAACGGATTGACCCCTCGGCGATCAAGGCCTCATTCAAACATGGCGTGCTGCGCGTTGATTTGCCTCATCGTGCGGAAACCAAGGCGCGTCGCATTGCCGTAGCCGCTGCGTGATTGGATATGGGGCGCACACCAGCAGTGTGTGCGCCCCTGCATGTATCGTTGCGCCCGATTGGTTGACCTGGTTTGCGCAAAACCTGTATTATCACGGCGCTTCTCACGAGGAGTTTCTATGCCGATCTATGAATATGTATGCGCCCAATGCGGTCATGCGTTTGAACATCTTGCAAGGACTTTGCAAGACCATGCAAAAAAATGCCCCTCATGCGGCGCAACCAAGCCACGCAAGGCGCTCTCATCGTTTTCGGCGCGTGTTCCATCCGCTGCTTCGAAGGCTTGCGACAGTTGCAGCACAAGTCCGGCTTGCCCGTCTGTCGGCAAGGGCGGCTGTGGCTGTGGTTGCGGAAGATAAGAACAATCGCTGATCGCAAAACCGGTCGTTTTGGCCCTCGTGATCATATCCCGTTGCAGCCAAGTGTCTTGTTCCCAAGCGCCTGCTCGCTTGCGAAGTGGTTCCTTGCTGTATATACTCACCATTTAAGCCGCACAAGGTCTGGTTTGTTTCAATCCAGTGTCCGGTATGTGATTATCGAATATGATTAAATATCTCTTGATTGCATTGATTCTTGCCTATTTGATTCCAACAATAGGTTTAATGGTTTATGGCCTTAATTGTTATGTGATGCTTGCCCTGTTTCAGCGTCGCCGGAAGGTTGCCGCCGATGCCCGTAAAAAAATTCTTTTGGAGGTGGGGGATCTGCTTGCGCGTCAGGATATTCCCTTTGTCACCACTCAGATCGCAATTTTCAACGAACATAACGTGGCAGATCGCGTGATCCGGGCCGTTTGCGCGATGCGCTACCCTCGAAACAAGCACGAGATTCAGGTTTTGGATGACTCGACAGATGACACTCGCGTCGTTGTGGATCGCGCCGTTGCTGAAATGCGCGCGCAGGGATACGACATTCACGTCCTGCATCGGCAACTGCGCACCGGTTACAAGGGCGGCGCTCTTGCCGCAGGTTTGCAGGTTGCTCGCGGCGAACTGGTTGCTGTCTTCGATGCCGATTTTGTTCCGCCTGAAGATTATCTTGTTTCGATGGTTCCCTTTTTCATGCGCGATTCCAAAATCGGGTTTGTGCAGGCGCGCTGGGGGCATTTGAACAAACACACCTCTTTGCTGACCCGCGCCCAGTCTCTTGGGATCGATGGCCATTTTATCATTGAGCAGATTGCCCGCGGATGGAACAGTCTGTTTATGAACTTCAATGGCACGGCTGGCACATGGCGCAAGGAGGCGATACTTTCCGGTGGTGGATGGCAGTGGGACACTCTGACCGAGGATCTTGACCTTTCCTACCGTGTTCAGTTTGCAGGATGGAAGGCCCTCTATTTGCCTGATCTGGTTGTTCCTGCCGAGCTTCCAGAGACCATCTCGGCTTTTCGTAGTCAGCAATTCCGCTGGGCCAAGGGATCGTTTCAAACATTGCTGAAGCTTTTTCCAAGATTGCGAGACGAGCAATGCCCGTTCTTCAAGAAAGTTGAGGCTGTTTTACATATTGCGGGTTATGGCGTGCATCCACTGATGTTATGGCTCTCTGTTCTGGCCCTTCCCTTGCTGTTTTTATCCCACTATCTCTCTCCTCCAACTTGGTTTTTTGCCGTCTTTACCCTCCCGTTGGCTTTGTCCATGGTGGGGCCCAGTCTGCTGTATGTCCTGGCGCAGTGCGTGGTTGACCGTAGACACGGATGGAAAAGTCTTTTTCTGATGCCCGCCCTGATGGTGGTCGGCACGGGATTGGCTTTTTCAAACACCCGCGCCATCCTCGAAGCGGTTCGCGGACATCAAAGCGAATTTGTTCGCACGCCGAAACGGGGCGATAAGGAAGTCAAACGGTACGCCCAGCAATTTCCCCTGGTCGCTTTCATCGAGATCGCATTAGGGATCTACAGCCTCTACACCGTGTATGTCTATTTTCATCATGCCCGATATGGAATGGCGCCCTTTCTTCTGATTTATGCCTGCGGCTATCTGTACATAGGCATTCTTTCCGTTTTTCAGTCACTACGGCTTCATGCTTCCCGTGCTTAAACGCGTTCTATTTTTCTTGAGGGGAATATTCCGACCGGCGCAACTTCCCGAATCCCATGCCACAGGGCGATGGGGCGAGGACGTGGCGGTTGCCTGCCTCCTGAAAAAAAGATATCGCATTCTGGGGCGCCGGGTGCGCCCGGATCGGCGGCACGAAATTGACATTGTCGCCCGGAAAGATGAGACGCTGGTTTTTGTCGAAGTGAAGACGCGCCGGGATGAGGTTTTTGGACGCCCTCTTGCATCCGTTGATCGAGCCAAGCGGAAGGCTCTGAACAAGGCCGCCGTGCATTACCTCCGCCGGATGGGTTTCCCAAAACTGCATTATCGCTTTGATACCATTGAGGTGATTGGCAGGCGAGGCATGCCAGACCCTGTCGTACGACATGTGGAAAATGCCTTTCCATTCCATGCGTCGTATCGAATCGGGCCTTGAGCCCGATGACAATGATGCACTCCATGTTGCCTTAACGGGTTCATTTTCGTATAGTTCTACGGTTTATCTCTGCCAAAGGAAATCATGTAAGATGAGCAAATCGCCGACGTTGCTGGTTCTGGCTGCCGGTATGGGCAGTCGCTATGGAGGGTTGAAGCAGGTGGACCCTGTCGGACCCTCGAACGAGACATTGATGGATTACGGCATTTTTGACGCGTTGCGCGCCGGGTTTGACCGCGTTGTGTTTGTCATTCGACGTGACTTTGAAGCGGAATTCCGGGAGAAAATCGGTCGCAAATACGAAGGCCGTGTCGCGGTGGATTATGCTTTCCAGTCCATCGACGACCTCCCTGCCGGCTTCAAAACTCCGGCGACTCGTTCCAAGCCATGGGGCACAGCCCATGCCATACGCGCTGCTCGCTCTGTCATTCAGGCTCCGTTTGCCATGGTCAATGCAGATGATTTTTACGGGCGCGATGCATTCCAGAGTCTGGGCGCTTTTCTAAAAGACTCGCCCAACAAAGATGAGGCTTCCCGCTTTCATTTTGCCATGGTTGGCTATTGCCTGAACCAAACCCTTTCCGAGCATGGCACCGTGGCGCGTGGCGTCTGTTGCGTTTCGCCCGACGGCTTTCTTGATTCAGTCACGGAAATGACGAAGCTTTTGCCGGTCGCGGCCGGCGTTGAAAACCGGGAGAATGAAGCTCATCCGGTCCGATTGACGGGCCATGAAACCGTCTCCATGAACATGTGGGGCTTCACGCCGAAATTGATGACAGCCTTTGAAGAGCAGTTCCCGTTGTGGCTGCGCGCCAATGGGGAGAATCCGAAGGCTGAATGGTATATCCCCCAGGTGGTCAGTGAACTGGTCCACGCCAAGCGCGCGGATGTGCGCGTGTTGCCCACGACCAGTTCGTGGTTTGGCATTACCTATCGCGATGACCGCGCGCGTGTTTCATCCGAAATTCATCGTCTGGTTGCCGCCGGAGTCTATCCGGAGAATCTGTGGCACTGAAAGGAAGTATCCCCTGAAGACAGCACATACGTTTGATTTTAAAGCCGCTTTTGTCCATTTTGATACACGGGCCGATTTCGTCTCCGGGCAACAGTACGGCACAGGCCATATCAACGACACGTTTCAGATTCGGGCCAGCCAGGGCGGTCATCGGGTGCTGTATACGCTTCAGCGGATCAATACCAACATCTTTAAAGATGGTGCCAAGTTGATGTCCAATATTGCCCGCATTTCGCATCATGCGACCACGCGATTGCGCGCCGAGGGATCGCCGGATGCCAGTCGCCGCGCATTGCAGGTGATTCCCACCCTGGAAGGCAAAAACAGCTATCTTGATGAGGCGGGGCACTTGTGGCGTATGTATGTTTTTATCGATGGCGTATGCACCTACGATACCGTCACGGAAACCCGCCAGGCCTACGAAGCAGCTCGCGCGTTTGGCCTTTTTCAGCATTTGCTCGCGGATCTGCCCGGCGAACGCCTGAATGAAACCATTCCGAATTTTCACCACACGGTTCGGCGTTTTGACGCGTTTCTTGAGGCTGTGAAAAACGATGTTCGCGGACGCGCGGAATCCGTGCGCCCTGAAATTGATTTCGCCCTGGCGCGCAAGGATTTTTGTGGCGCGTTGTTGCGCCTGATGTCCAGCGGCGACATTCCGGAGCGCGTGACGCATAATGACACCAAGATCAATAATGTGCTGATGGATGAAAAGACGCACGAGGGGATGTGCGTAATTGACCTCGATACCTGCATGCCGGGGAGTGCGCTCTATGACTTTGGCGACATGGTGCGCTCGGCCACCAACAGCACGACTGAGGACGATCCAGACCCCTCGCATGTCTTCTGCAAACGCGACATTTTTGAGTCCCTGGCGCGCGGTTATCTTTCCGCAGCCGATTTTCTGACGCCGGCCGAGCGGGAGAACTTGGTTGTCGGCGGCATTATGATGACATTGGAGTGCGGCATTCGCTTCCTGACTGACTATTTGAGCGGCGATGTCTATTTCAAGATTCATCGCGAAGATCACAATCTGGCCCGCACCCGAACCCAGTTTGCCCTGGTCAAATCCATTGAGGATCAGTCGGACGATCTGCGGCGTCTGGTGGCCTCCATCAAAGCCTAGGAGAATACCATGTCATCCGTCTCTCCTCTTCGCGTCGCCGTGCTCGGCGCGGGCGAACGTGGAAGCATGTTCGGTCGTCTTTTGGCTGAGCTGCCTCACATGGCCCTAGTTGTTGCCGTTGCTGAACCGCGCGACGACTATCGCGCGCGATTTGTCGCCACGCATGGCTTGTCAGAAAAACAGGCGTTTCGTTCGTGGGCGGATTTTGTTGCCAAGCCACCGGCCTGCGATGCCGTGATCGTGGCCACCATGGATCGTGAACATGTGGGCCCTGCCGTTGCCTGCCTGGACAAAGGCATGCACATGCTGCTCGAGAAGCCCATGGCTGTCACGCTGGAGGACTGCCGGACTATTGAGGCCGCTCAGCGCCGCTCCGGGGCCTGTGTAGCGGTTTGCCATTCCCTGCGCTACAATAAAGGATTTGATCTGCTTCGCAGCATGGTCAATGCCGGACGCGCGGGCGAGATCGTCTCGGTGGATCAGATTGAACCCGTCAAGCATTGGCATCAGGCGCATAGTTTTGTTCGTGGCAATTGGGGGAACGAAGCCCGCTCAACATTCATGTTGCTTGCAAAAAGCTGCCATGACCTGGATTACATCGCGCATCTGATTGGACGGCCCTGTCTTCGCGTGGCCTCCTTTGGGGCATTGAATTATTTCAATCGAAGCCATGCGCCGGCCGGCGCGCCGCCTCGCTGCACGGATGGCTGTCCCGTTGAGTCCGTTTGCGCGTATTCCGCAATCAAGCAGTATGTGAATGCCGAACATCTGGATTGGTGGCCCGCAGGCGTGGTCAGTACGGTTCATACGAAGGAAGCCCATCTGGAAGCCATTCGCACCGGTCCTTATGGGCGTTGCGTCTACCAGTGCGACAACGATGCTGTTGACCATCAGGTGGTTGCCTTTGAATTTGCGGGGAACGTCACAGCGACATTTACCATGACTGCCTTTTCATCCATTCCTGGCCGGCAACTTCGCGTTCATGGCACAGAAGGGGAACTCCTTTTTGACGAGAAGAAGATTGTCATCCACAATTTTGGCACGGGGAATACGGAGACCATCGAACTGGGCCCTGAAACAGGTTCTCATGGCGGTGGGGATGCCCGCGCCGTACGCGCCTGGTTGGATGCCATTCTGGCGCGCGATTCTGGGCGTATTCTGACATCCGCGCAGGAATCGCTTCGTACGCATATGATTGTCTTTGCCGCTGAGCGCGCCAGACGCGAAAAACGGCTTGTCGAGATTGCTGAGATGTGACCGTGTGACGCTGGGGAACCGGTTCATTGGCGATGGAGGAAGGTGTATCGTGGATTTGACCACATCCGGTTTCTCCAGACCTACGCAGCCCTTTGTGGTTGCTGAATACACGGCGCGTCTAGCATCCCTCAAACGCCGGATGCAAAAAGCCCGGATTGACGCACTGATCATTGAGGACCCTTACAATCGCGTCTACTTGACCGGTTTTCCTTCAGACAACGGCCTGCTCTGTGTCACGCTTTCCGGTGAAACCGTATTTTACACGGACTTCCGTTACCTTGAGACTGCGCGCAACACGTTGACTTTTTTGCGCTGCGCGCCCATGCGCGTTCCCTCGCGGTATCAATCCTTTGCCCGTGTTGCGGCGCGCGCAGGCTGGCGTCGCGTGGGCTACGACGGCGCCGGAACGACGGCTTTTCTGGAACGCGTCAAACAGGACTTTCCGGGGGTTCGAGAGTGGGTTTCCGGGCGTGAAATGATTCAATCGTTGCGCGCCGTGAAAAGCCTGCGCGAACAAGCCATCATCCGAAATGCCGTGCGCATGGGCGATCTTGTTTTTGCCCAGGCGCTCGAATCCATTCGTCCCGGGATGACGGAGTGGGGCATTCGCGTGTTAATTCGGCGATTGATGGATGAGGTCAGCCAGGGCGAATCCTTTGACACCATCGTTTGCGCAGGCTCGAATGCCTCCCGGTGTCATCATCATCCGTCCATGCGGGTTTTGCGTCGCGGACAGGAACTGCTGATGGACATGGGTGTCAAGGTGGATGCCTACTGTTCCGACATGACGCGTGTTGTTTTTTTGGGTCCGCCTTCATCCCGGGTTGCTGAAATTTACAAGATTGTGCTGGAAGCCAACCAGCGCGCCATTGCCGGGTTGCGCGCCGGAGATACCTGTTGTGAAGCCGATTCTCGCGCCAGGAAGGTGATCGAGAAGGCGGGATATGGCCGCTATTTCGGGCATGGCCTTGGCCACGGTGTGGGTCTTGAGATTCATGAGCCGGTTTCTTTGGGAAAAAACTCCAAGGAAACCCTTCTGCCCGGCATGGTCGTAACCATTGAACCCGGGATTTATCTTCCCGGGGTAGGAGGCGTCCGCATCGAAGATGTTGTCATTGTTCGTGAGCGTGGGTGCGAGGTCTTGACTGCCACCCCCAAAACGCTCCGCATCCTGTAGCGAGATGCCATCGTCTTCTCAGAAATCACGCCCCTTCGGCGCTTGCTTTTGACCCATCTGTAGTCTATATATACCTTTGTTTACGCATTGGCAAAAGGAGTTCATAAATGTCCATGATACGTTCTTCTCTCGCGTGGTCAGGAATGCTTGTTTTGCTCATCGGCACCTGTGTGGGTTTCAGCGCGGATCTGCCTGTTTTTTCGCTGGCCGCCATTCCAGATGCTGATTTGGATACGGCGGGCAACTGGAGTGCTCCACAAAAGGATGGCGACATCGCTTACCGTTCGGCCATTCCAGGCCCCAATCCATCCAAGGATGGCGTCATACACGCTCGCGTGCGTGTTAAAGCGTGGTGGGATGATCAGGCGCTTCGGCCCTGGGAAGGCACGATTTATATCCTTGAGGTGAAATACAAGGACACGGTTAAAACACCGGCTGTGTTTACTGTGGAGGGCGCAATCGCTTCTTATTTCGTGCAAAATGAAGCACACCGGTTTGGTGGGATGGGCGATGGACAGTGGAAAACAGCCTGCGTGCCCGTGGCGTGGGATGGAATCGCACGGATCATCAACACCGTCAAGTCCTCTGAAAATCATCCGGATCAAACCGGCTTTGGCGTCAATAGCACGACGGAACTTCCGATTTCAAGCGTCACGGTCCGTCTTTCGACGCCTGCGGACGAGGCGCGTTTTAATGCGGAGACTCGCGCGTGGGTTGCAACAGTCCAAGCGGGCAGGCGTTCTCCGATCAAGGTGGAGGACCGCAAGTTCCTGGTTGGCAAGGAGCTTTCCCCCATTGTGGCATTCCCCTGTCCTCCGCTGGTGAGACTGTCGCCTGGCGCACAACCCAAGGATGACCAGGTGGGCGCGCCGATCAAAATTCGCATGTGCCTCAACCAGTTCCAAAGCGGCGCATTTGGCATTTACGCCAATGGCGCAGATTTGTCCAAGGTGACTTACACATTGTCCGACCTGAAGAATCAGGCGGGTGTGTCGCTGAAGGCCGATGTGACTTGTAGAACCTATGAATACGCATTGGCTTCTGCTTCTCAAGGTAAAGCTCCGAGTCTGGTCGCGCAACGTCTGTGGCCGGTTTTCCCCGTGGATATTCCCAAAGGCCAATCCTACGGGTTCTGCTTTGACATTCGCACGTCCCGCGGACAAGCCGTGGCAGGTCTTTACAAGGGGAGCGTCTGTATCACCAGTGCTACAGGGAAAGCGGAACTGCCTGTCGAGGTTGATGTGCTTCCTGTTGACCTGCTGACCATGGATGAAGCCGGACTCTGCCTGGGCGGATGCACGGCAGGTCTTGTTCCACAGCACGACATCGATTTTCAGGTGGCCTACAATCAGAATGCGGTCAACTTGTGGTTCTCAGGCTGCAAACCCAACATGGCTATCAAGGACGGCAAGCTGGTTTTGGATTTCACCTACATGGATGACTGGCTCATCCGCGCCCGCCAGCATGGCATGACCAATGTGGTCTATTTCCTTGGCGGCGATCCGTACGGATTCCCTTACACCGTAACGGCGGTGAGGGAGATATACCGCCTCCTTCACCCCGGGGCTTCCTCCATGGTTGACTTTGCCAAGGCGCAATCCGCCGCGCCGGAAAAGATGTTGCCGGAGGTTCGGCCCTGTCTGCAGGATTTTATCCGCCAACTTTATGCGCATGCCCGTCTTGTCGGATGGCCTGAAGTGCTGGTGACCCCGTTTGATGAACCCGCCAAGTGGGTTCAGAAACACCAGCATGAGCACAAAGACGGGGAGCTTGGCTCAGGACCGTGGATTAAAACCTACTACAAGGATTATTGCACGGCGATTCATGCGGCTGATCCCAAAGCGCGCATCTATGCGTCCATTCATCACCTGAATCGCAATGGGCAGCAGGATGGCCTGACGTTTTTGGATGACGTGGATGTGTTTTGCACCAACGCCATTCATGAAGATCCAACCGTTGGGGACAAGGTCCGAGCCGTTCCCGGCAAGGTGTTTTGGCAATATGGCGGCGGCCCGTCACCCGAATCCGCTGCCTTTCAGTATGGCTTCTTCTTTGGGGCTTTCAATTCGCGTGGCGGACTCTGCTGGGCCTACAACTGGGGCGCTGGATTTGATATCAGTGAAGGGGAGAACTGGATGTACGCATGGCAAACGCCTTATGCCACCATTCCAAGCCCCTACTTCATTGGCATACGCCAGGGTTTGGATGATCGCCGCTTGATTGACTCTGTGCGCAGGAAGTGCGCGAGCAATCCGGCGGCCATGAAAGTTCTGAACGATGTCCTGAAAGAAGCTGAGGGAAGCCGCGCGGAAGGTGGTCGGGATACGGTCAATGACTTTTGGGCAGCCGTGGATGACGTTCACAAGCTCGATGTCTGGCGAAACAAGCTGCTGGATTTGCTGGTTAAATAAGGTTCGATGACCGAGTTTTAGATTTGTATAAAATGATCCCGCAATGACCTTGCATTGTGGGATCATTTTTTGTTGTCGCATGTCAGGGTAGCCCGCGCGACGGAAGGGCGGGCCATCTTTTGGCTACAGGGCGTGTATCAAGAACGATTGTGCATTGCGTCCTGATCCGCTTTCCGCCTTGAATATTTGGGCATAACCGGTTATTGATTGGAGTGCCCTGACGTTGATGCAACACGCTGCGCGACTGCGGGATGGATGTAAATCATGGCTTACGAAGTGCTGGCGCGAAAATGGCGCCCAAAACAATTTGATGACGTGGTCGGACAGGAACACGTCATACGCACCCTGCGCAACGCCATTGAAAGTTCGCGAATTGCACACGCCTATCTTTTTGTCGGGCCGCGTGGCATCGGGAAAACCACCCTGGCGCGAATCTTTGCCAAGGCCCTCAGTTGTCAAAAAGGCCCCACGGTTGCCCCTTGCGACGCCTGCGACCTCTGTCGTGAGATTGCGCTTGGAAACTCCTTCGATGTCTTTGAAATTGACGGCGCATCCAACAATGGCGTGGATCAGGTGCGCGACCTGCGCGATGCCGTGCAATTTGCCCCTGTGCGCGGGCGTTACAAGATTTTTA
>Ga0364900_10057_pt1 | contig 46863 bp, 45 predicted proteins | sample ExccelJu500002D3_FD_206974 | JGI IMG/M metagenome (GOLD analysis project Ga0364900, IMG submission 206974) | Enriched cells from Trout Bog Lake Hypolimnion, Wisconsin, USA - BchlTB.July09.5000.02.D3 | ecosystem: Environmental > Aquatic > Freshwater > Lake > Hypolimnion/Profundal zone | place: USA...
ATTAGCTGGTTTCCAAGCTTCGGTCTGCGGTCGGCGAGCGGGGAAAGTTGAGCGCAGGCGGCGAGGAGCGTTTAGCGAATCGCAACCGGAGCGAAACGGCCCGCCGCCGGGCCGCAGACGGAAGCCGTTCGCCACTGCGTTCAATTTGCGCGGATGCCGTCCGTGACGAGCGCGGGTTTTTGCGGAGGAGAACGGGCGCGGTCGAGCGGCATACGGGGCGACCGGCAGACCGTGAAACGGAGCAAAAGCCCGCGTTGGTCACGGCGATTGGAGTTTATGTGAGCATCTTTAGTGATGTTTTAATTGACAAATATAGTTTAACGCATCATATATGGTGCGTTATGAAAATAACCAAACAAGCGACCGATAAGGCAGTTCTGGCCGAACTGGGTGAAAGGTTGACCCGGATTCGTTTGGAACGGAACCTTACCCAAGTCCAACTGGCGGGCGAGGCTGGGGTTGCGAAAAGCACCGTGCAGCGTCTGGAGGCGGGCGCGGTGGCGACACAGTTGTCCGGCTTCCTTCGCGTGTGCCGTGTGCTCGACCTGATTGAGCGATTTGATTTGCTCATCCCGGAACCCGTGCCCAGCCCGGTTGAGCAATTGAAACTGGCCGGCAGGAAACGCCAGCGTGCTTCCACCGCCAAGCCCGCCAAAGCTTCCGGCAAAAAATGGCAATGGGGGGATCAACCATGACGGTGGCCGAAGTCCAACTTTGGGGACGCACCATCGGGGCGGTCTCGCTGGAAGATGGCGGCAGCACTGCGGCGTTCCAGTATGATTCAGCGTTTGCCCAGAGCGGGATTCAGATTTCGCCGATCACGATGCCGTTGAGCAACCGCGTTTATGTTTTTCCAGAATTACCACAACGGACATTTCACGGTCTGCCCGGCCTACTTGCCGATTCGTTGCCGGACCGATTCGGCAACGCGTTGATTGATGCGTGGCTGGCGACGCAGGGGCGGACGCCGGAAAGTTTCACTGCCGTCGAACGTCTTTGCTATACCGGCACGCGCGGCATGGGTGCTTTGGAATTCGCGCCAGCCATCGGGCCAAAGCCGCAGCGGGCAAAAAAAATTGAGATTGATGCGCTGGTCAAACTGGCGTCGGAAGTTTTGGCGCATCGCAAAAATCTGAAAGCCACGTTCGCCAGTGAAAAACGGAAAGCAGCGCTCGGTGACATTTTGCGCGTGGGCACATCTGCTGGTGGGGCGCGGGCGAAAGCCGTCATTGCATGGAACCGCCAAACCAATGAAGTGCGTTCGGGGCAGATTGAGGCTGGCACCGGATTTGATTACTGGCTGTTAAAATTTGATGGCGTAACCGGCAATAAGGACAAGGAACTGGAAGATCCGAAAGGCTACGGCGCGATTGAATATGCGTATTACCTGATGGCAAAGGCGGCGGGCGTGACCATGAGCGAGTGCCGGCTATTGGAGGAAGGCGGGCGGCGGCATTTCATGACGCGGCGGTTCGACCGGCTTGACGGCGGGGAAAAATTGCACATGCAATCGCTATGTGCGCTGGCGCATTTTGATTTCAATTCAGCGGGCGCATACTCCTACGAGCAAGCGTTGCTGACCATCCGCCAATTAAACCTGCCGATGGCAACCGTTGAGGAACAATTCCGCCGGATGGCGTTCAACATCATCGCGCGCAATCAGGACGACCACGTCAAAAACATTGCGTTCCTGATGGACAAGGCCGGGCAGTGGTCGCTCGCGCCGGCTTTTGATGTGATTTACAGCCACAACCCGGACGGTGACTGGACGGCGACGCATCAGATGACGATGAACGGCAAACGCGATGGATTCACAGTGGCGGATTTTCGTGCCTGTGCCAAAAACGCAGTGATGAAACGAGGGCGTGCCGAGGCAATCATCGAGGAAGTTCGTGCCGCCGTGTCGAAGTGGCCGGATTTCGCGGAACAAGCGCAGGTGCTGAACACTTGGCGCAAGCAGATTCAACAAAATCTCCGGCTAGATTTATTGAAACAATAAAAACGACCGATTTTATTACAAACTATTTTTGATGAATATGGCTTCATGCTCCAAACCTCCGTTGAATTCATCCATCAATGCTACGACTTGTTGAACAGCTGGATGCTGGGATTTGCGTAGCTGCATGAGCGTCCGTTGATTTTTTTCATCCATAAGCAATGAAGTGTTGCAATGTTGTCGGAATAGAATTGGCAATTCTTTCGGCAGAAAAAGAGTGACAACTTCACCAAGCTGTTCGTGATGCCTGAGAAATTCACTCAAGCCGACGGGATCGTAATCAGGCAGATGCAACACTTCCAAGTCGTTGGCGATATTGCTAGCCAACCAATTGATAAATCGTCTTGAACTGACGCCGCCGGTCCAGATTGCCAAAGTGAGTTCGAGTCCCAATTTTTCAAACGAATGGAAGACCGCGAGATTTTCAATCAGCGCACATTTTCCCCGCAGGGCAAATTGAGTGTGGTCGATGAGGGTGAATGCAAACAATCCATTTTGTTTGGTCGCTTGCGTAGTTTCGATGACTTTGCCGCCTCGTAGTAAAACTCCATCATTGGTGCTTCGGAGGCAAACAATCTCCGGCAAATTACTGGGTAGGGCTTTGGCATTACGAAACTGCGCCACAGCTTTGACCTGACTTGAATCAATGTCAGAGAGTTCCACTTTTGGAAAATGCTGAAAAAACCACCGCTCGTATCCCGTCCGATTCGCGACAACCAGTTGTTGTCCACCGCCAGCTTTATTCCACCGGACGACATCGGTGTCGAATAGCGGTGAGAGCGCGCGGATAAGTGCTTGCGAACAAACGGATTTAGGCAGCATTCCGTCCTGGAGCAGCCGCCAGCACAGCCCGTGATGTTTTGGCTGGATACCAATTTTCATGCTTCCTTGGCTTGAGCTTTCGGCTTCATGGTAAGGCGTTGATCGTCTGTCAAGACAACGCGTCCTTCCTTGTTTGGTTCAAGGAAATAGCAAGCATCCACTTCGCCGATGGCGCTGGGCGCGGCGGTTATGGCGATGAAGCCAAGTTTTTTTGCCGTCTGAATCACTGCCCGCTGGTTTGCCGGGTCGAGGTCTTGAACTTCGTCCAAGAAAAAAGGAATGGCCACGTTTTCTTTGTGCAAAAGACTTTTCAAGACGAGCAAATTGAAAAGAACTTTAAGGGTGATGGTTGTCCCGGTGGATTCCACTTGATGAAAGTCTGCGTATTTTTTCACCGTGTTATCAGCCCGCGTGACATGGACGCCAAGCACGAACAAATCTGCAATTCGCGTCACTGGGTTTTTACTCATCTTGGCCCGCACCCGCTCGAAAACCCGGTCAAGCGGCGCTGTGTCATCAAGCAGATTTAATTCACCAATGCCGGCAAGACGTTCAATCAAGGAAACCTCGTCGGATTGCCGTTCGACTGTGAGCTTTACCGATTTGAGGTCGGAGACATGGACGTGAGCAAGCTCGCGATTCAATTTGTCCTTGGCGCTTTCAATCAGTTTAAGATCGTTCAAGACTTCCTGAAACCGACTTTTCAAGGCGTGAATCTGGCTATCCCACCTTAATTGCAAGGCTTCTTCACGCTTCGCGAGCGCATCGAGTTGCTGCTCCAAATTTCGGGTCGTTTCCGCGTCGTCATTTCCCCGGTAACGATCGGCAAAAACACCGAGCTTTGCGAATGCAACTTCCAAATCGCGGCTCATGTCCGATGCCTTTGAGAATTCCCGCAGATAGAAAGAAACAGCGCTGTCAAAGTCGTCCGGGATTTCCGCATCAGCTCGCAGGCTGGCATTAAACGCGGCAAGTTTCTTGGCGCATTGTTCGTAGCGATCCAAAACGACCTGATGTTCCGTCTTGGCGGCTCTTTGTTCAGTCTCCCATTTTGAAATTTGGTCGCGGTGGTTTTCCCGTGCCGAGTCCAATTCGGAAATAATTTTTGAGACTGCGGTTATGGCATTTCCAATATTTTTTACACTTTCACGCCACTGCGCTTCAGCAGCCAAGCTCGTTTGGTATTGTTTGTATGCTGTCAGCCTATCTGCCTGTGCCTGTTTTTGTTTTTTGAGCGTTTCAATTTGGTTTGCGACTTCGGCCTGTTTGGTAACCGCTTCAAGCAAGCTTGTGAGCCGCGCGACATTTTTTTGTTTTCGTTCAAGTTCCTTTTCCAATGATTCAACATTTTGGAATTTGGAAAGCACGTCGCTGGCAGGCTGAAGTCGCACCGTCATCGAGTCGTCCTGATATACGTCATCTGAAATCTGTGAAACCAATTGTCGCAGCTTAGCGACAACCTCCTTTGAGTTCGAGAGTGTGATGCCAGTGCGACCCACAGCCAGCCCGAGCAGGTCTGGATTCAAGATACGGAAAAGTCGCGAGATTTCGTCGTCCGTAAAATGCTCCCGCAGCGATGTGATTGCCAGTCGGCTGAAGTGCTGGATGGATTTGGCCGTTGCTTCAACTTCATTTTGCGCGGTTTCAAGCTGTGTTTGAACCGATGCGGCTGTCTCGGTTGACGCTTCTTGCTGGCGACTTTGGAGTTCGCTCAATTGCCGTTCGAGATTTTCTAGCGTCACTTGCTCGAACTGTTCGGTAAATCCGGCGTAGGTTTTTTTATTCTCTTCCAGCGCCGCCAATTGAAGTTCAATTGGAGATTTTTCCTGAAGAAAGTTTTCTTTCTCCGTCTGCTTTTTCTCTATCTCCGCCTTTGCGTCGTCCGTAGTCTTGCGGGCTTTATTTACCTTTTCTGTCAAAGCTGCAATCTGCGTCGCGTGGCTCTCATCAAACTTTTTCTTACGGGCCTTTAATTCCTGCCAGCGGTAATTGAGTTGCCCCCAAAGCACCTGACGCTTGTTAAACAGTTGAATGATGGCTTGAACATCTTGCTGATGGGATTTGAAAAGGCCCAATTCATCGCGCTCGCGGCGTAGCTGCTCGTAATCATCGCCCAAGATTTTGCGCGCATCTATGGCGACATAATCCGTGGGTAGGCCGGCCAGCATCAGCAGTCGTTCACGCATTTGATCCTGCGTGATGTTTGCAAGGTTGAGCAGATTTTTGAGCGTCTCACGAAAATCAGAAAATCGGTCGGGGTCTTTCAAGGCAACAATGCCCAGGCCGTTGTTACGTTGCGCCGCACCCGACAAGAGAATAGCGCGATGCTCTGCCGGTTTTTTCAGCGATTGATAATCCCGGTCAACCAGCAGGGTGTTGATTTCTGCCGGCTTGCGAACGCGGTCGCGGTCGTCAAAAAAATCCTCGCGGCGATAAGGCCCAAGGTAAAAAAATCGTTCCGGTTCGGTGCCGGACGCCTTGTTTGCACCCCGCCAGCCAATCATAGCCTGCCCACGAACCGTCCGGCACTCAAACAGCACATAGCTGTGTTCGTTGATGAAGTAGTAGTCCAGAGTTTGGTCGAACGTGTAAGGCCCGAACGACATTCTTGAGCGTTCGTCAATGTAGAGAAATTGCAGCGTATTGATGAGGGTGGATTTACCGGCATTGTTCCGTCCAACAATTTGAACCGCGCCATCGAGCGACACTTCGGCATATTCATATTTGCCGGCGTTGATGAGAATGATTTTTGTCGGGCCATTACGCATGAGAATCTCCCTCGTGGTTGTGTGGCTCGGCCATTCCAAGTCCCGTTATCGGGCTGGTTTCATTTGTGCTCTGGCCGGACTGCTGTGACAGTTCAAGGCACTTGCTCAACAAACGATGGAACGGGCGCAAGAATCTAAATTCGTCATCACCAGTCCACTTGGCCCAGCCCACGTTTTCGAGCCGGTTGATAACCTCCCTTAAATCGCCGTAATCCAGAATATTTACCTGTTCGAGCCGTGCGCGGTAGCTCTCCAATGTAATCAGATGCGGCAGGCTTCGAAGCGTAAAAGTTTCACCGAAAATTGTTGGCTCAACCGCGAGGCCGCGTGTGTTTGCAATGTGGTCAATCAGTATAAATGAAAAAACTGCCATTTTAGCCAGGCGCGGCGAATTTTTGTCTTCGGCGTCTGGCTCGAAATAAAAGAAGTCATGCTCGTGTTTTCGCAGGGTGATTCCCAAACCGACAAAATAGCCGACGTAATCGTCGTAACGCTCGCTGTTGAGCACAGAGTAAAGAACGTCGTCCTCCGGCGAAATGTGATAGCCGCTTTTCAATTTCTCGAAAATCTCCCGAAGATATGGCGGATAATTCATTTTGTAGTGGCCTCCAGTTTCACGGGGTGCGCCCGGATCAGATGATGCGGAGTTTCGTAGTCACAAACCGCTAATCCAGTAAATTCGGCGCGGAATCGTTCATGAAAAAACAGCGTAGAAAATCCAGCAAGCAACTGGTCGGTTTCCATCTCGGGATGACGCTTCACGAGCCACCCAAGCACATCAGCAACCGGAAGCTGCGCGGCGACTTCATCGGGCAGGAGGTTAAGCCATTCACGCTGTTGCATAGCGGCTGGCTTGTCGCCTGTCCGTGATCTGCTAACGGTGGGAGGCGGTGTTGGAGGATTGTTCAAACATCTTTCAACCGCGCCGATGATAGCCTTGTCGCTGAACGCATCTTGCTGGCGAAGGCTGAAAATTCCAACCACCGCTTCCTGCATCCAATTCTCAAGCGTTCCCAATCGAAGGCGATCCAGCGCCCAAGCCGCTCCGGTGGCGAGATTGCTAGAACGAGCCAGTGTCTGATATAGCGGAGAAATTTCTTTTCCCGACTGTTCAAACACATTCAGTGCGTGGCGTCGGGTAACACGGACGAGGCGGAGATTTCTTTCCGCTACGCCCGCAGAAATTACCAGTGCATTTGCGGACGCGGATTCCAAAACCGCTTCGACTTCGGCAAAAGTCGCCTGCATTGGGCCATCCACCCGGATCACTTCGAGCATCGGCACGATATATTGCTGCATCCACCAGACGATGCGTTGGTATTTTTCCAAAACAGACACGGGACGTTTGTCTGTTTTGTATCGGGCGACTTCCGCGAGGACGCTGGTATGCGTGGCGGAAACATCGTCATGCAAACGGCGCAGAGCGTGGGTTGTGTCGGCCAGGGCCAATTCTGCCAGAGTTGGATTTTCCGCCGACAAAGCGTCGCGAAGTTTTTGTGAGAGCAGTTGAAGCCGGTTGATGTAACTCTGAACCGTTTCGGATGACGCCGGTTTTGCTTCTTCAAGCAAGTATCGAAGGATTGCCCGCACCGGTTCCGCCATCAGAAAATACCCTTCGGACTGGTCAGCCGAAACGAGAATGCGAAGGCTTTTAAGTTGCTTGTTTACGAACGTGGGTTGCTCGTCCGATTCGAGCGCATGATTCTGGACGATGTTGGCGATTTCTGCCTCGGACAAATCTGTTCCATTGGCGCGTTGCTCCAACTCGCGAAGCAAGCCCACATGCTTCGCGCAAAACTGAAAAAATTCTTTTGGTGGAACAATCACAAATTTCCCAATTTACAGATTTCCGGTCGGCATGTTATCCGATCGGGTGGGATAAATACAGGTTTTCGCCTTTGTGCGGACTTGTCCGTTTTCAATAAATTTTAGTTCCTCGACAAATTGATCGTGATGAAAGCTGACCCAGAGGCCGGACGGGAATTCCGCCCTCCCGACAATGACCATCATGAACGCTTTGAGCTGGTGACGCGATTTCTTGTAACATTCCTCCATGCTTTCAGTGTCCCATGATGACGGAGTCGGCTGGCTTTCGGGATGGGTGTGCCAGTCGCCTACAAAATGAAGCTGTTGATCGAACAGCTGTTTAATTTCAACATTCTGATTCCGTTGGTCAGGTTTGAACCAAGCCCAACCGCGCTTGTCCGCAGCATTGGGGCCGGTGGCTTTGACCACCCGGACCTCGTTTTTTACCAACGCCGCAAACAGTTGGCCTCCCACTTCGGTTTTGATCTTGCCTTTTTGGCGGTGTGAATGGAAGTGCGCCACAACATCAGGGGAAAAGCAGACCACGGTATTCAATCGTTTGGATTGATAGCGAAGTTCAGGGTGTTGCGCTGGTGTTTTCAAATGCAAAGCGGACATTTGGGGTTTACCGGCCAACTCTGGGGAAAAGTTTTTTGGTCGGTTTTACCTGGGATGATATGTTCGCACCATTGCCCATGAAGTTGGCCACCGAGCGAAGTCAAACGGGTGGTGTTACCCACCCACGTTCGCAGAGCGCTTTCTTTCGCATTGCCGCGTAAAACGTCCAGCGCCAGTTCTGCAATGAGAACTTTTGTGGGCGCGGCATCGGTTACGCCGTAAGGCTGGTATAGGTCATTGCAGCCAGCCGCCTGCAAAAGTGGTGTTTGCCCGCCCGTCCATTCCGTAACACGCGGCGCGAACGAGCCGAATTGATTCATACCACAAGCCAGACAGCCGCCTGACGGAAGCACCGATAGGGCGTGGCCTGCAATTCCAAAGGATTCGATCCAGCCGAAAATAACCGGAGGGAAATGGGCAAACGTCCGGCTGGCGGCATTGAGGGTGCAATCACAGGCCCAGTCGCCAGTGGTTGAAATAATAAGGTCGCACTCCTGCAAAATCTTTGGACGTTCGTAAAGATATGTTTCAACCGCCTGTGATTTATCCGAGGCTTGAATCCAAGGCATTTGCTTTTCGAGGTAATTCGCCAAAGCCGTGGCTTTGGCCTGACCGGCATATTCACCTCCAAGAGCATGACGCGCTACATTACCCCAATTCAAAATATCATTGTCGATGAGAACAAAACGGCCGACACCCGACTTGGCAAGTATGACTGCGATGTCAGCGCCAAGCGATCCACATCCGACAATCGCTACCTGCTTGCCAAATAATTCAGGGTTATAACTGCTTCCACCGCGATGAAGGCACCAGCTAGGATCAACCCTCGTAACTTCTGCCAGTGCTGGCTTCGCGTCACTGAAATAACGGGAAAGCAGGAGCCTGGCGGGAACGTGTCTGGGACGGAATCCGAAACTTCTTGAGTTTTGTTGCTTGGTCGGGTTTGAGCGGTTCGGGGCTTTTGGCTCAGATAGTTCCACCCCGGCCAGAATCGGTCCGGCTTTGGTGTGAAACCCGAGAATCATTGGCAGATTTCCTGAGTCACGAGGAATGGCCGCCTCCAGCAACGCATCCACACCTTGCGCCGTGTTCCGGGCCAAGGTCAGGATGTCGTGAGCTGTTTTGGGATACTGCCTTGGCGAGATGGGTTCATTCGACCAAACCAGAACCGTTGGTTTGGTGTTAAACCCCTTGGGCAAGCTCCCACCATTGTAATTTTTCAACCACGTTTTGATTTGATCTTCTGATTCGCCAAACAAAGTAAAACCGGTGGCGGCGTAATATAGAATGCTGCGGGTGGACGGCGTTAGGGAAAGCAATGACCAGAATTTCTTGATACTGAAAGATGGAAGACAGCGCCAATAGCTTTGGAATTCCTGAACAAAATCTTCCTCGTTTCGTCCGGCTAGGGAATCGCCAATAAGCTTGTGTGTTTCCGTGATTAGAAAATCAACGGTTTGTGTCACCAAGTTTGGCGAGTATGTGGCCGCGGCATTGGTGAGGCAGATTTTGCCCTTATCATCAACGTGTGGGAACCGGAGAAACACTTTCGCGTCAGCAAAACGAATTACGGGAGGCTCGAAAGGAAACGTGTCGCCAACCGAAATCGCCAGTTCAAACTGCTCTCCATTCACATCCAACACAAGTTTCCACACCGCGTGTTTTTTTCCGAAACGGGCTGAAATGGCCGCGTCATCAAGCCGCACAGCTTGATGTGTTTTTGTCAGGTGCTCGTCGAGTTGAACGATCGCTGAATCGCGAGCGCGGCGCAGCTGTATCCCCACCTCATCCAAAGCGACCTCCGCCAGCTTTGTGGACGGGCTGCGTGGGTTGTTCCCCGGTAACAACGAACGAGGCCTTGGCCTCACATTCCTCGATGTCCGTGTCAAAATAGTCGGTGTTAAAGACGTCCGCCCAAGCCTTCAGCGCCTGCTTGCGGGTGCATTTCCCGTCAAACAGGATTTTGAGTTTGTCGATGGCTTCGCCAAGTTTGTCCCGCAAGGCCACCATTTTGGGGTCCGGGTCGTCCTTGGTGAGGGTTTCATTTTGCACGGGGTTTCTGACTACGAGCGAGAAAGCCAGCCGGTTTTTGATGGCAACAATTAGATTGTAAAAACACCGGTCGTCGCGCTCGTCAAAGACCGAATATTTTTCGTCCAAAAGAATCGTCAGGATAAAACCACTGGGAAGATTCCAACTGGCGCGGCTGGTGGCATAACGCTTCAGCAGCCGGATCATGCGCCGCATTTGCAGGTCATCATCATCTTGATCGGAGCGTTTCTTCGCCAGTTGCCCATCGAACCAGTCATTGATTTCAACGGGGTTGGATTCCCGCCAATCCGACGATGCGATTTCACATTTCAATCCGGTTTTCTCATCACCGGACTCACGATAAACAGGCACGTCTACATGATGCCCCTCGTTATAGTAAACTCGCACGCAGTTCTTGAGGACTTCCGGTTTTTTGTTGAACCGTTTGTCTTTCAGGTGTTCACACACCATCTGGCGGGCATCTAAAGCCGTCATGTCGCCGTCGCGATCCCCCTTCAAATCGTCCTTGGCGAAAACAACACCGTCATCTATGTCATAGGTGTTGTTTATCTCCTGGATTGTGGTTCGCATGGCGTAGGAACCCTGCTTTTGGAATCGGAGTGGTGCGGGTTTTTCCTTTTCCTTCAGGTTGTCTTTGAGCCGATCACGATTTGCGTTTCGATTCTCGCGCAGTTTTGCTCGCGTATCCTCCGAGAGCTTTACGTCGTCGTCGTGATAATTACGGATATCATTGGCGCAGTCGTGCATAATTTATTCCTTGGTTAATTGTTGGTGGGGCATTTCATGAAATACGTCTCGAATTAGCTGGCCATCAGCACAGATCGTGGAACGTCCGCCGTCGCAGAGACGGATGGCCTCCTGACCGTCGTGGCTGCCGAGTTGGGACAGGGCGCGGAGTGCCGCCGGCGAAGCCGCGTCCAGTCGCATCCAGCGCATTTGGTCTGCGGACAACGACGATGATCGCAATCGCGTAACCGTGATGTCTCGACCAAGTTCCCGTAACCGCTCTTGAAATAACCGAGCCATGTATTCACATCCGGCGGCCTGAGCATTAAGCGAAAGTGAGACGATTTTCGTTCCCGCCCGCCACTGCATAAACCCAAAGTTTTCGTTGCCGGGCTTGATTAACTCACCTTCGGGGGCGGGGCAGGTGCTGACTGAGAGAACTTGGATGGGGCGTTTTGATGAAGCTGTCATCTCCAACGCTTCGAGAATACCCACCAGCACAGGATTGTTCGCCCAAAGGCCGCCGTCTGCATAAACGAAATTCTGGCCTACGGCCATCGGGTCGGGAACGTCCACCAACGGGAGAAAAATCGGTGCGGCACTGGTCGCCAAGCATACATCCACCAACCGATAGCCTGCGTCAAAGGTCAGCCGGCTGTTGTGTGGCGTTTTGAATACTTTGGTGGTTTGTTGCTCGGCCTTGACCGAAGGGATGCACAGGCTGATGCCACGCCGTTGATACATCTGGCCCAAAGTTTCGCTCTGAAAGAAATTCATAAGCACGCTTTTCAAATGCCCGTTATGATTGGATGCCTTGGATTTGTTGCGCCACAACCAGCGAATCAGATTGAAGCGTTCCGCCGTGTCCGGCATGGGATCCGTGAAAATTTTAGCACCCTCAATCCGGTAAAGATCTATCACTTTCCTCAAAGGCTGGCCGTGGGCCAGCGCAGCTGCAAGGATTCCACCCGTGCTTGTGCCGACAATCAAATCGAAGCCCTTGCCAATGTCTAAAGATTCGACTGCACGCCGCGATGCGAAATGCTTGGCCACCGTGTCAAGGACGGTTGCTGTATAAAGACCCCTCATTCCGCCGCCATCCAAGGACAGCACGCGAAATGGCTTTGAGCTTACCCCGTCACCGGGTTGAGAAGTTTGTCGCATTTCTGGTTAAAATAATCGTGACCTACTTTGAATGCGAGTCGAGACAATCGGCGACTGGCATTACTAGAGAGTTTATTTTTTATTAAATTGGATTTTGTAAATATGTTTATTTTTTATCGGTCAGGATTTTGGGTAGCGCTGAAATGTCCGCCGGTTATGGCACCAATGACCGCGCCCACGGGGCCAGCTACGGCAAATCCCAACGCCCCGCCTCCTATTGCCCCTATAATCCCGTTTTCTGCTTTCGCTTGTTTCCGCTTTTGCGGGGATAACGGTGCGCGGGTTTTGCCGTTCCAACCGCGTGCTGTGCGGGTGGTCTTGTTGCTCTTGTCGCCGTTGCAGCTTACGCAGGCGGCAAACAGGTTGTTGAGATGATCCGAGCCGCCTTTGGAGCGGGGCACGGAATGCTCAACTTGCCAGGCACCTTTCTGTCCTCGCTGTCCATAGTTCTTGAGGGATAGTTTGGCGTGGCACAAATGGCAATAGCCGCTTGTGCGCTTATAGACGCGGGTCAAAGTCTGATTGTCGAATGCCATAAATATTAACCTCTCGGCGGAAACGGGTCGTTCCCATAACTGTTCTTGTCGCGGATTTTTCCATCTTCGCCGTGGATGACAACTTCGCTCCGCTGATTTTGAGCGATTTCACGGGCGCGTTCAATGGCCTGATGCTGTGTCGGGTGGACTGACGTATCGCGGCTGTTGCCTTCGCCAACCACCGCCCATCCATCCGTTCTTTTGACCACATGTTGATTTATTTTCATATATTTTTTGCTTTTTGTATTCCTTCCGCTGGTCGCGGAAGAAAGCGCTTTTTTATCTTCTGGTGAAAGTTTACCGTAATCAAAGAGACATCCGCTGTCCCTGTGAAAAAAAAGTTAAAAATAAATCAGACCATAGCGACTCGACCGCAATTGGAACGGATGCACGCCATCGTCAGTCGAATCCAGAAAGGTGATTTTCCGAGTAGGACTACTCTCGCGAGGGAACTGGGGTGGACAATCAGGACAATCCAACGGGACATCACATTCATGCAAAATCGGGAGAAAATACCGATTGCCTACGATTTTTCCCGGCATGGATATTATCTCACGGAGAAAATGTTGGATTTCCCGTTGCTGCAAATCTCCGAAGGTGAAATTGTGTCGTTGTTTGTGGCCCAAAGAGCAATGGCTCAATATCGTGGAACGCCGTTCGAGCAACCTCTCCGGGTGGCTTGCGAAAAACTCATGGAGGGTCTTAAGGGAGAATTTTCCGTGGCTTGGGGAGATTTGGATGCTGCAATTTCCTTTCGTAACATCGAAACAAATCCTGTGGACATCAACGTTTTTACGGATTTGAACTTTGCTATTCAACACAGTCGCGAAGTGACTTTTGACTATTGCAAACTCGGTGCGAAGGGTTATGAAAACCGTCAAATCAGACCGTATCACCTGACTTGCGTGAACTACCAGTGGTATATCATCGGCCACGATACGCTCCGAAATGAAGTGCGCCGGTTTGTGCTGGGAAGGATGCAATCACTGCGTATGCTCGAAGCAAAGTTCACCCGCCCTAAAAATTTTTCCGCCGATAAATTATTGAGGGGAAGCTTTGGGGTCTTTTCCGGCGACAAGCCAATTGAAATCCGCATTTGGTTTGATGCGTTTGCGGCACGCCTCGTGCGCGAACGCACCTGGCATCCGTCTCAAGAAATCCGGCAACTGGCCAATGACGAGATTGAACTTAAACTTACTTTGACGAGCACGGTGGAAATATCAAGGTGGATTTTGAGCTGGGGGCCGTCAGCCAAAGCGTTGGCTCCGAATGAACTCGTGAAGGAGATGGCGCAAAAATTGAAAGACACAGTTGTCCGATATTCTGCGGCTTGACTAAATTATCATCAGAATAGTTTTCGCCATGTGCTAAACCATTTTGAAATCGTGCCGTCGGCTTCGAGCGGCGGCAAAGTCACTTGGCGAAATCCTCGCTCGCAATGGACCAGCACGCACTCGTGGTCACGGAGATTGCGAAGTTTGTGCGGTTTGATTTTGTGTTCTTCGGTTTCGTTGTAGTTCACATTGCCTTTGCCGCCGCTGTGACCCCAGGAGCGTTTTACGACCCGTTTTTTGCCGAGAAAATCTGCGCTCTGCACGGCGTCCTGCTCGTCGGCGGCACGAAAAATCATCCGGTTTCGGAGATTCAACGTCAGCACTTTGGATTTGTCGTTTCCGAGCGGAGGGACGAATGAGGTCGTGGATTGCGCGGCGGCAATGATCGTCGCGCCTGCTTCGCGGATGACATCCACCACGTTGTAATCGCTGGTGCCGTCTTCACTCGCAGTCATGAAACGCTGCGCCTCATCCGCCCACAAAATAATGAGGTTGTCACTAGCACGGTCAGTCTTGGATTTGTCAAATCGGCGGAGCGCATGATTGTAGAACAGCAGTTTCAAAAATGTGTTCACATACCGGCGCTCGGTCTGGAATTTTTGCGGCATGGTCACGCAAATAATTTTCCCAAAATCAACCTCGCCGATGTCGAACGAGCTTTCGTTGTTGCAAAACACCTCGGCAATTTCCGGGGCCAGAAAATATTGCAGGTAATTGCCGATGGTTTCGCGAACGCCTCCAAGCTGTTCGTCCGGCTGGTTGAGAAACCGGTTGTTAAAATGCTCCTGCAAGGCCAGTCGGCGTGGCATGGGCATCAAGTCTTCAAGTGATTCCACGCAGCTTTCCAACTGTTCCCTGTTGGATAACAATTCATACGCACCAGGGAGTGTCACCGGGCGGTGAAGTTCCGAGAGCAATTCCAAGGCGTGCGCGATGTGTGTCTGCGCCTGGCTCTTAAAAAATCCCTTGTCGCCGCCCTGACCAAGACTCGTGGCGGTGTCCACGACGAATTTGGCGTAGGAACTGAACGGAATCGCGCGGTTGCCGGTGAGATTGAAGCGGTGCGTTGGCGTCCAGTTCGCGCTGGCGTCGTCCGGGCGGATTTGGACATGGATCAAATCCGCCAGCCTTCCGTAGTGCGCGGCCATGCCTTTGAGCGTTTCCCAATAGACGCCTTTTTCATCAATGCACAAACCACCCCAGCGCGGCTCGTTGCGGAAAACTTGATGGGCAAGTTGATTAATGCCGGAACTGGTTTTGCCGGAGCCGGTGTCGCCGGTGATGAGCCAGCCACGGCAAAACTGATTGCGCTTCCAACGCAAACCTTTGAGCGTGGCAACGGCAAAGACTGGTTGTTCAGGAACAACCAGTGCGAAAAATCCGACCGCCAGAAATGCCGTGGCGATTATCCATGCGTATTTTGCCGGAAGCCAGTGGACGGCGGCGCTGGCGGCAATCAGGTTCGCGACAAAAAATAAAATTCCAAAGAGATTCATAATTCAGAGCAGAAATTTTCCGATGAGCAAACCCGCGAGCGCGGCAAAAATGGCAGTGAGAATCAGGCCTGTGACACTCGGTGCGACCAGTCGTGACGTGCTCTTGTAACGGCGCAATTCCTCGGTGAGCGTGCTGGCCTGCCGCTGGAAGGCCGCCGCATCCTGATGAAGTTTTTTCAACGACTCCCCGAAGTCCGAGAACGACGGTAACTCCTGTCGCCGGATTGCGTCCCAATGTGACTGGTGGAGTTGAAACAATTCGAGGCACAGCAGCAGCGGTTCGTCTTCACGAAGCTGATGCTTTTTCCGCCAGTCGCTGATGGCACGAGCGAAATCCTCGGACAGTTTATTTTGCGTCGCTGGCATGGGTGGGTTTTGCGTTTGGTCGGTTGGGTAGCAACAAATCGGTGGTGGATTCGATCTGTTCGTAAAGTCGGCGTTGCCACGTCACCAGCCGTTGACGGTCGAGCAGATAAAAACTTTCGTGCTTTGCTGCGGCCGTGATGGTGAGGTTGACCCGGTTCAAACCCTCCACCAGCCATTCTTCCATGCGTGGCATGGTGATTTCCTTCGCATCCAATTGTTTCAGCAGCCGCACCCGCACCGCAGATTTATCGTAGAGGCTGAATGATTCTGCGTGGACTTGGTTGCGGATGATGATAAATCGCGCATGGTCGGCCATCGCCTCGACCATGCGCTGAACCTGATCAAGGCTGTCCGCCTCGTGGTTCACCGGCATCAGCAAGGTCAAGCGGGCATCCAACGTCCGCAGCACCGCCGCAATATCAATTGCAGCAAAGTAACGCAGGAATACATCCGTCGAAGCCGCACGGCAGTCCACGATGACGAGATCGGCACGCTCAAGGGCGCGAAACATATTGTCGAGCGAACGCGATTGGGCGAGGTTGATGAATTCCGCATCGGGATGAAACCGTTTCAGCGTCGAGTTTTCGTTGTCGCTGTCACAGGCGACAAAGGGGATGGATTTATCCTTCAGATACTGAATCAGGTTGACGGCCAGAAAACTTTTACCGACACCACCTTTGCCGTTCAAAATGAGGTTGAGTTGCTTTTTCATAGTTCTCCGGGTTTGGCGAATTCAATGCGCGCGATACGCGGGCCACCTTCACCACTCGGCTTGGGCGACAAATTCGCCGGGACTGCGCTCAAGAGATTGTCCAGAAAGACGGCTTGTGCCGCTTTGGTAATTGGAGCAGGCGGCGTCGCATTGCCGTTGGCAACGGGCGCAGGTTTAGGCGCAGCAGACGATTTACGCTTCGCGCTGCGAGTGGGTTTCTCGCCGAGTTCGCGCTGACAGAAGCGCATGACGCAGGTGTCCGACGCAGCGATGCCGTTTTGCGTGAGCAGTTCGCCGATGGTGCGAAACGAAGCGCCCTTTTTGCGCAACGCAGCAATGTCGTCTTTCACCGCCAGCAGCCGCGAAGCACGCGGCGAAGCATCACGCGTGAACTTGGTCGCCGCATCGCGGAAGCGCATAAGCGCAGCGTCAGGGATGGTGATCGAATTCATAAACGATGAATCAGGCTTGAATCATCCAACGCAGCATCACGCGCAGCATTGACGCAGCACTTGGCCGCAAAATGTAACTGCCGCAGTTGGCGGCTGGATTCGCAAAAGCGATTAGCAACCGATTAACTACCGCTGGCAGCATTGCCGTCGCGGTTGGCGACACACGCGCGAACTGCGCCCGCCGACGTGCGCAGCACGAAATCCTTGTGCCAACAAGGGGTAGGGCGTGCCCAAGATTAAACGTGTTGAGAAACATTCTGCCTCCGTCGGTAATCCAATTCACCGTGCCAGGTTTTTAGCAGACCTGTGATCTCTTGAACTTGCTTGGTTTGCTCCATCGCGTTCGCACTGATTTGTCCGGCGAGCTGACCATTGACACTGGACGGTGGTATCTGCCGGACGGATCGGGCGGCGTGTTCATTGATGCGTTCACCGAGCTTCTGGAGCACTTCAATGGCCGTATTTATTTGGGTGGTGGTGGGTGCTTGCATGGTGGGTATTAAATTCGGATTCCGCGTGAGGTTTTATGGCCGCACTCCTGCCGATGTCCCGATCGCCTTTTAAGGATTGTCTCCGTCAGCCTGGCAACTTCTGGTGCGACCGGATGTGCCCACGGATTGCTGAAGCCAAGTTTGGCAGCAGCTTCTTCAGCGGCGATTTTCGTCGGGGCTTCAACGGTGGTGCGGAGAGGGTCGCCCATTACTCGGGCAAATTCTCGGTCAGTGTGGTAGATGCCCCACAGTTTATTCTCATCCTTCGCGATCAAATTCATGGCAGCAGTAAACACCAAACTGTGCGTTGCATTGTGCCCGTGCGGCACATTCTGCTGCGTGGTCTGCCATGAGAACTACTGCGTTGCTGCTACGATGATAGATTCACAACCGTTGCGTATGGTTTTGAACGGAATAAATTTGGGTTTCGACACAGCACTTAATGGCCGGTTTATGAAACAAGCGCGGAACGGAACGGATGGTGAGGTGGAGCGCGGGTTCAGAAACCGGCCATTGAGTGAAAACCGTCTGGCTGAATGTCACGGTTGTTTAGTCTGTCCGGTTTCCGAGTGCCCGCAGGAAAGCCGGACAGTCTAAACACTGTGCGGACTTTTGCATAAAGTGTGTGCATTTCGTCTCGTCACAAACTTGCATTCCAATGCTGAATTGCGCTATTCGTTTTGTTGAAACAATATCCTCACAAAGATTTCCTTTCTGTATTTGTTTTATTAAACTGTTGACACGATGAATGCGACATTGATGAAACGCCTGTTTCGGGTCATTCAGTCGGGCACGAGCGCCGACGTAGATGTGCTATGCCGTCGCATCGTGGACGAGGAAAAGAAGCAGGGGCATGGCCGCGTGGCTAAAGAGTTGGAGCAAATTTTAACGGCAAAACAGCCGCCTAAGTCCGCACCGCATACTGGCACGCTCCAACGCCTGCCCACCAGCCGCCGGGAGTCCGCGCCGCTCATGCAGGAAATTCCAGTTGATAGACTCCGGCATCACATGGTTCTGCCGGATGCAGTCGAGCGGCGTTTTCATCGGATCGAAAAGGAATTTGCGGCGCGCACACGGCTGGCTAAGCACGGCTTAAAACCCCGTCATCGCATCTTGCTCTACGGCCCGCCCGGTTGCGGCAAGAGTCTCGGTGCGGAACGCCTCGCATGGAATACCGGCTTGCCGCTCCGCAAGGTGCGATTCGACACGCTGCTGTCATCCTATTTCGGCGAGACGATGACCAATCTGCGAAAAGTTTTTGATGCTGCCCAGACTTCACCTTGTGCGTTGTTTCTGGACGAGTGCGATTCGTTGGCGCGTTCGCGCACGGAACGGAATGACGTGGGTGAAGTTACGCGCATCACCAACGCCTTGCTGGAAATGCTGGAAGATTACAAAGGCGACGGCTTGGTAATCGCCGCCACCAATCTGGATTCGGCGCTGGACAGCGCCTTGTTCCGGCGTTTTGACGAAGTGATGAAAGTTCCGTTGCCCGGCATTGAAGAGATTTGTCGTTTGTTGAAAACTACGCTTTCGCCAATGGTGACTGACCGTGGTATAAATTGGCGGGAGATTGCGCAAGGGATGGACGGGATGTCAGGTTCAGAGGTGGTGCATATCGCGCAGAATGCCGCAAAACATTCCGTGCTTGAAAGCCGCCGCAGTGTCGGCGAGGCGGACATCCGCCATGCGCTCGGAGAAATTCAAGAACGCCATCAAGCGCAGGGATAATATATGGCGACGAATCCAGACTTCCCGCATTTACAACTGGCATTTCAAGGCGCTTACGACCCAATGTTTCATGGCGGGCCACGCGAAAACAAGGAGATTGATGCCAACCGCGCCGATCCCAAAGGCCACGCGAACCGGCTGCGCGCCATTTTCGGACGGATGCGACAGGCCGACGAAGAACTTCGCCGACTGCGCGCAGAAATGGGGCTGCCCGTCATTCCCGCCGACAGAGGTTTTTTGTTGAGATTGCCCGAAGGCGTGGATGTTGACTCACTCGTCAGGGCGCTTGGCGTGGAACTGGTCGCGGAAACTGAGGAAGGTTTGATGTTGGTTTCGTCCGTGAACCTTGAATTCACGAAGCTGGAAGAAGTCTTAAAGGATTTTGAGGCTGGCACGGGCGGCCTCGTTGCCGGTTCATCTTTGCTCGATATTTACGACCAGCCAAATGACGAACGCCGTCTGAAAAACATTCTTGCGCCGGAGATTTTAGCGATATGGCCGTTGGATAATGCCACTATTTACACATTTGATCTCGGCATCCAGACCGCCACTAGCACGCGGGACGTAAAGTGGCCAGCAGTAAAGCCCCGAAAAAACGAGTCAGAGGCAGAATTTTTACAGCGCAGAGAGGTGGAGCGCGGCAAGGTTTGGGCAGAAGCAAACATCGAATGGGACGATAACGCCGAGACCCGCGTGAACGAACTTCACGCGTTCATTCAGCACTACGGCGGGGAAATTATTTCCGGGATGATTTCCGACCCAGCCCGGCAAGATGAGGTCGGCATGGTGTTTCCCGACAGCACGCAAGTGCGCGTGAAAATGAGTGGCGAGGGTTTCCGCGACGTGATTTTGAATTTTGCCCATTTGTTTGAAGCCACATTGCCGCCGGAGTTGCAACGAGAGACAACTGAACGCGCAGCAAGTCAGGACGAAACGGAACTTGTGGTAAATGCGCCGACAAACGACGCACCCACGGTATGCGTCATTGATAGTGGCATTCAGGAGGAACACCGTTGGCTTGAGCCAGCCATTGATGCAGCCACCAGCCATTGTTTTCTGCCCGGCGTCGCTGCTGACGACGTGGCCGATTATGTTGACCCGCAAGGACACGGAACGCGAGTCGCTGGCGCAGTCCTCTATCCCAATGAAATTCCAATCGCCGGGCAGGTCGAGCCAGTTGCGTGGATTCAAAACGCGCGCGTTCTCAATGCGGATAATAAATTGCCCGACGCGCTCACGCCGGAAGAATACCTTCAGCAAGTTGTCGCGCATTTTCATGTCGCGCCACGCTTCACAAAAATTTTCAACCATTCCATCAACGCCAACGTGCCTTGCCCGAAGCAGCGCATGACATCTTGGGCGGCCAAGCTGGATCAGCTTTCACACGAGCAGGAAGTGTTGTTTATCCAATCGGCGGGCAACCAGCATCGTTTCGGTAATGGAGATCTGGCGAACACAGGCTTGAGCGCTCATCTGGACGCTGGCAGACAGCCGCCAGATCATCAGATGGAAGCTTCAATGCGCGTTGCCAATCCGGCGCAAAGTCTCCATGCGCTGACAGTGGGTTCAGTCAGCGGTGCGGTTTTTGAGGACGCAAACGCGCGGTCGTTTGCAACTGGTGAACATCAGCCGTCTGGTTTTAGTCGTGCCGGTTACGGTGAGCCGTGGTCGGTTGTGAAGCCGGAAGTCGTTGAGATTGGTGGCGACCTTGTTTATTCCAAGAATCCGCCCCGAAACGTCCGGCATCACACGGCGGTTGCCGTCGAATTGCTCAATTCTACCATGCACAGTGCGCCCGCCTACTCCAAAGACGGGGCGGGAACATCGTTTGCAGCGCCGAAAGTGGCTCACATTGCAGCGCACATCCAAAATCTTTTTCCCGCCGCGTCGCCATTGCTTTACCGGGCGCTGATTGTGCAAAGCGCCCGCTGGCCGGGCTGGGCAGAAAATGAGGCAAACAAAGACAAAATATTAAAATTGATTGGCTACGGACTTCCGTCATTGGAAAGAGCCACTTCCAATTCCGAGGGGCGCGTGACTCTGATTACACCGGACGCGGAGATTCTTCCTAGCAAGAAATTACATCTTTACACCATTAAGATTCCCGAAGAATTGCGAAACGCCGCATTGGAAGCGAGGATTCGGATTGACGTGACGCTGGCATACACGGCATTGCCGCGACGAACCCGCGCCCGCCGGACAGGATATTTAGAAACATGGCTCGATTGGGAAACCAGCAAACTCGGTGAGCCAATGGAAACATTTTTAGCGCGTATGCAAAATGGCGGGGCATCGGCACACGAAGAATTTCCGTGGGTGTTGCACAAGCGTGAAGATTGGGGAGAAGCCCAGGAGACCAGTCGGAATCGCGGTTCGGTGCAAAAAGATTGGGCGATTTTTGATTCTTACAACCTGCCGGAAGAATTTGCAATCGCGGTGCGTTCTCACATCGGCTGGAATCATTTAGACGGTGCAGGCACGGCGCGCTATTGCCTTGCCGTGTCTTTTGAAGTGATGCAGGGCGAAGTGCCAATCTATGCGATGATTGAGTCTGAAATTCAGGTGGAGGAAGTTGAAGCCAAAATTCAGACCTAATTTTTCACACCGTCATTTCATCAAATCTGTTCGTCACCCCCTTTGTTGAGGCGCTGTGTTGGAATAATACCGTTCGGTCTTTTTGCAGTGAATAAAAAATGATTGTGCCCGCAAGGCACATCACGCTGCGTGGCCTGCGATACCGTATGCTGCGTGGTCACGGCCAAGACGCAATACAGTCTGAACAACGCGCAGAGCTATTTCGCCGAACATCTCGCGGTTGGTGATTATTATCAGGAAGGGCAGAAGGTTGCCGGTGAATGGTTCGGCCTCGGCGCGGAGTCACTGGGATTGAATGGAAAAATTAGGGAAGCCGAATTTCTTGCGCTGTGCGAAAATCAGAATCCGCAGTCGGGCGATACCCTGACACAGCGGACGAATTCCGTTCGCGAAGAGGACGGCGCAACTGCGGCCAATCGTCGCATCTTTTACGACTTCACTTTTTCCCCGCCCAAATCTGTCTCGCTGGCGGCATTGGTGGCCGACGACAAGCGCATCGTGGAAGCCCACCACCGTGCCATCCAAATTGCGTTGCGCGAATTTGAAACTTTCGCCGCAACACGGGTTCGCAAAAGCAACGCCGACAGCTCGCGATTTACCCGCAATGTAGTTGCCGGACTGTTCACGCATGACACGTCCCGCGCGCTTGATCCGCACCTGCACACACACTGCATCGTTTTCAACGCGACCTTCGATCCCGCCGAGCGGCGATGGAAGGCGTTGCAAAATTACGAAATGCTGCGGGCGCGAAAATACGTCGAGGCGATTTATTATCACGAATTGATCCGCGAGCTGCGGTGTTTCGGATACGGAATCAAAAACCAGTCACGCGGGGATTTTCAAATCGAAGGCGTCACCGACTCGCTTTGCCGCCGGTTTTCAAAACGGCACGAACAAATCAATGAAGCGCTGGATGCCTTGCTGCGTGAAAAACCAGAACTGGCCGGCGCAAATCTCAAAGACCTCCGCGAGCATCTGGCCACGGCGGAGCGTTCCCGTAAGATGCGTGACCAAAGTCCAAACGAATTGCGGGAATGGTGGGAAGCACAACTGACGCCAGATGAGTTGAACAGCTTGCGCCAATTATCAAAAGGCCGGCCAGCAACCGTCATGGCGACGGATGTGGGTTCCATCGCCGAGGAAGCCGTGGCGTGGGCGGAGGAACATCTTTTTGACCGTCGTTCCGTGGTCTTGGAGCACGAAATTTGGCAGGAAGCGATTCAGCATGCGCGCGACCAAAATATTTCCGTGGATGATTTGAAGCAGGTGACGATGAAGCGTGGTTATGTCCGCAAACCGGAAGCCCCAGATTTTGTCACCCGGCCCGAAGTTCTCGCGCGTGAATGGGAAATCGTCCAGGCCGCCACAAATGGTGTCAGCGCCTTTCAACCTTTTGTTGTCCACCTCCCGCAAATTACGGAAACACTTTCTGATGAACAACGGAAAGCATTGTCCCGGTTGCTGACCTCGCGGGATTTCATCACGCTGTTTCGCGGCGGCGCGGGCACGGGTAAAAGTTTTGTGCTGAAACGGCTGGCGGACGATTTGACTGCGAACGGCTACACCGTCACCGTGCTGGCTCCGCAGCGGCAACAAGTCGTTGATTTGCGAAAAGACGGGCTGCCGCAACCAACCACGATTACCGATTTTCTGAATCGTCAGGCTATGCCGGAACGCGGCGTGGTCGTGGTGGATGAAGCCGGCCAAATCGGCGCGCGGCAGATGCTTGAACTCATCCGAATCGTGAGCGCACAGAAAGGCCGGATTATTTTCTCCGGTGACACCCGCCAGCACGGGCCGGTCGAGGCATCGGATGCGCTGCTGGCCTTGGAGCGTTATGCCAACCTGCGTCCGGCGGAATTGGAAACTATCCGCCGCCAAGACCCGCAGCATGGCCGAAACATTACCGAGAAACAATCCATCCGCCAGTATCGTCGTGCCGTGAAAGAAGCCGTCGCTGGCCGGCTTGCAGAATCATTCGAGCGGCTGGACAAGATGGGCGCGGTCCAAGTTTGCCGATCGGCCGATCAGCAGGAAAGCTTGGCAGATGAATACCTGCGGCTGACGGAAGACGGCCAATCACTGGTGGTGGTGGCGCAAACCTGGGCGGAAGTTCATCGCGTCAATGAACGGGTGCGCGACAAATTGAAATCAAAAGGACTGGTTGCCGCCGATGAGCATCAGGTCGAGGTCTTGGAAAAAATTGACCTGACTACGGCACAAAAGCGGGATGAACGATTTTTTGGTTCGGATCAAACAGTTGTGCTTAATCAACCATTGCGCGGATTTGCGCCGGGCACACGCGGCAAATTGTCTGGCATCGTCAAACGTGGAGTATTGGTCGAAGTCAGTAGCAAAATGTTGTTGGTGCCACGGCGACAGCTTGACCACATCAACATCTGCCGATCCATGACCATTGCGCTCGCGCGCGGCGACCGGCTCCAACTCAAGGCCAATCGTCGCATGGCCACCGGCCAAAGTGTGACCAACGGAGAATTGGTCACGGTGAAAAGTGTGCGCGTCGATGGCCGCATTGATCTGGCGGATGGCCGGACACTGGACGCCGGATTCCGCGAATTTCTCCCCGGCTATGCCATAACTTCCTACGGCTCGCAGGGCAAGACGGTGGACTTCGTCCTTTTCTCCGACTCTGCCGTGCGCGCGGCGACGGATCGCCGTCAGTGGTATGTGACCATTTCGCGCGGGCGGCGCGGCATCCGCATCTTCACCCCGGACAAGGAGCAACTGCGTGAAAACGTCATTCGCTCCGGCGATCAACCACTCGCACTGGATTTGGTGGCTGGCCGTGTGCGCGAACTATTGAGCCAGCGTGCCGGCAACAAACGCTGGGGACACTGGTTGAAGGGATGGAGCACAAGGGCGCAAACCCTGTTCCATCGCATTTGGCAGACGACAAAAAAACCTCCAATCCAAGATCAAGTTTATGGACAACAAACCACCTGAATGTTTTGCCTGTGATCCACGGGCGCGTGGAGTGCGGATTGACATTTCGCCGCAAAAGTCAGTCGTGTTGCCGCACGAACATTTTGTCTATGCCGAGTTCGCGGCGGATGACCAGATTGATTTACTCAAGCTGATTTTCGTGACGCACGAAGTTGTGCTCACCGGCAATCTGTTGCGCCGGATTGAAAATGCGATTGTGAATCGCGACCTGTCGTGGTTATGCGCGCGACCGGAAAAATTCCGTGTCAAAGATTCCGACCGCCCGTTCATCACGAATTTGGTGATACGCGTTTTGGAACAACCCGCTTCCGCAGCTCAAAAGCCATCTGACTAAAGCAGCAATGAGCACAGAAGAAAGATTGAAGCGTTTATTTGAGGCTTCGCCAGACCAACTTGGCGCTATTGATGGCATTCTCGAAGGGAAAATCCAAACGAAGGCTGCGGAAACGGTCGGCCCACTATTAATGGGAATGAAGGCAGCGGCAAAATTTTTGGGTGTCAGCCGCACAACCTTGTGGCGAATGGTTGTTGATGGCCGCCTCAAAAGGGTTGAGGTCTTGCCCGGCAGCTTTCGACTTCGTCGCGCTGATCTTGAAGCGATTGCCAACAAGAATTAACCCCTCAAGACAGAAATTTTGTTTCGGTCACAGGTTGGTTGAAAAATTCAATAGCGGGCAGATAAAGCAGGCAATTTGGAATTACTTGGCCGCCATGTGAACAATGGGACAAGACATTACGTATTTAACGTGCTTAAAATAGATATCATTTGAAATATTTTTGAGTGGAAGATTTTGCCCGAAGAATTAATTCAAACTTGTGATTGGGAATGCAGAACAGCCTGATGAGCAGTCAACCTTGCCTCGTCAAGATTAAGGCGGTCATGGCCGTTTGCGGTGTTCAAGGCACCATCAGGTAAAAAACCATCAAATTTTTCGATCGCCTTTACAGAGAGAAAACTCGCTAATTCTGCCGAGCTGACATTTGAGTTGGCTATCTCTTTGAGGTGAGCCATGAAATGTTCCCGCGAATCCAACTGGTAGGAAATGGAAAGCCTGTCGGCTTCGTGCTTGATGCCGGCCGATCGAGCAAAAGCGCGTAGCGTTTCAAATCCGCGTGTGCCAACCCAAGGGAACCATTGGATTTCCCGAGGGCGAACCAAGACATTGTTTTTAATCAAGCCGCAGCCACGTGCGGTGTTACGCGCCGCGCGAAGCAGCAATCTTCCATCCGGGTGCAACCAGACTGGCTCTTCATTATCCAGAAGCACGTTGCGCATTTCTTGAACCACACGCGTGTGCATGCTCCCGCCATCGCTTAGGAACTCGGGAGCCTTGCCGCCTCTGGCAGCCGTCACAAACACAATTTTGGAGGCTGGATCAATTTCTTGAACAAGCCAGCGGCGGCCGTCCAGAATCAGATGCTCTCCGACCGGCGGGATGACATCGGCTGGCAGAGTGCCGATCGGTGCATCGCCATTTCGAATGACAAATTCATCCTTTGACTTGAACGCTGCGTAAAAATCGAAGCCAGATGTAATCCGTTCGCCCATTGGCGCCAAAATCAAATCTCCCTCCGGACACTGCTCAAGGACTTTTTTCTCTCCAAGACCTTTCAGAATGGATTGGAAAATTTCAGTGGTCACCTGTCGGAACGGTCCTTTTTTAATTAAGACCGAGTGCAGATCCGCTGCTGTCATGCCGCCTGTTTGTTTGAGGCAACTGAGGATTTGATGAACCAGAGTGCTGAGATGCAGGCGATCAATGTCTGGCGGCTCCAACCACTTTTGCAGCATCAACCGGGTCAGCGCAACGGCTCGAAGCAAATCCGGGTAGATCAAATCCGTGAGCGTGCTGCCATGATGTGGCGAGGTTTCACGGACATACATGTGCATGATGGCGGCATCCCCCTCCCGGCGACCGGAACGACCCAAGCGTTGAACCATCGAGGCAACGCTCCAAGGCGTATCAACCTGGCCGACGGCGCGCACCGAGCCAATATCAATCCCCATTTCAAGCGTGCTTGAGCAAATCGCCGTCGTTGGCGTGCCTTGCTTCAACTGGGTTTCCGCTTCCTCGCGAAGTTCTTTGGAGATAGAACCGTGGTGAACCACGAACGGGTCAGCCGGCAGTTTATTCCGCTTGGCGGCATCATGCAATTTGACTGCTAGAATCTCGATAGTTCGCTTTGCGTTAACGAATATCAGATTGGTGGACTGACTGAAATTTAAGACGATGTCATCGGCAATCTCGTCCAAATCCTCGTCCGCCGGAGCTTCGGCTTGAAGTTCAATCGGTGCGGCTTCGGCGGCGTTCGTTTTATTTACTGGTATGTGGGAAGCCAAGTCAGTTGCCGAAAGGCGCTCGGAAAGTTCCAAGGCAGCAGATGGTTTTAACCGGGGGCCAATCAACTTTTCACTTTGCATTGCCGCCCGCCGCAAAAACACGCGGACACCAAATTTTACATCTCTGGTGGAATTTGGGTCGGTGATGAGATCAACGGACGCCGGATTTTCCGGGCAGACAAATCGTCGGGCCAATTCCGGATTTCCCAAAGTGGCGGAAAGCCCAATGATGCGGGGACTGACATTGGCGGCAAGATTGATCCGGGCAAGCAGGCTCCGAAGATGGACTCCCCGCACGTTGTCCATGAACGAATGCAGCTCATCAATGACGACAAACTCCAAGTGCCGATACAGCCGGGGAACGTGAACGCCATAATTGATGAAATTTGACTCCAGCGATTCGGGCGTGATCAGCAATATACCGGCGGGGGACTGGCGCAGCTCTTTTTTCTGGCTGGCCGTGACGTCGCCATGCCAGCGATGAACTGGGATGTCTATTTCCTGACACAATTTTTCGAGTCTTCCAAATTGGTCGTTGATCAGCGCTTTCAACGGGCCGATATAGAGAGCCTGAACGGATGGTTGTTGATTTGCCGCCAGTTTGGAGATTATCGGTAGAAATGCCGCTTCGGTCTTCCCGCCCGCAGTCTGGGCGGAGAGGATTAAATGATTTGTCCCCTGCAGAACATGGCTGATTGCTTCGACCTGAATGGGGTGAAACTCTTTCCACCCCATTGTCCATACGGCTTTTTGAACCGCAGGATGGAGCAGGTCGAAAGCCGGGTTGCTCATCAGAGTTTGAAGCTGGCCAGATCTCCATTCGGGGCAGCCGGGGTGGCCGGGGCGGCGGCTTCGCGCGAAACTTCTTCTTCAACCGAGAGGGGGTTCTCTGACGGTTTGAGCAGGCTTGGAGTCAACAACTCTCCCCACTTCTTCGAAGGATTCTGCTCAAGAACATTTAGCAGACCGACAAATGAACGGACGATATCGCGCGGTGTTTTGTAATACTGCGCCCCGAGTGTTTCACTGGCCTTCTGCAACACTGCTACCAAGGCATCGTCCGGCACGATATATTTGGCCGGGTCGCCATAGGCATGCACATGCCGAATGTTGCGAAGCAAAACCAGCAATTCTTCCGGGGAAAGATTTGCCAGCCGGACAACAGGCCCGGAAAAATCAACAATGCCATCTCCAGTGAGACGGTTTTCAACCAGCCGAGACCGCAGTGCTTCATAGCTGTAGAGACCACGGCGTTTGTCCTCCAAACATTCATCGGTGCCAGCCAGCACGAATCCCAGACCCCGAACGCTCCCTTGCAGACAGTCGTTCAAAATCATTAACACAGATTCGTAATTAGTTTGGCGGGCGCGGGCGCTGGGCAGGCGGTGGGACAAAACCACCATTTCATCAAGGTTGACTACCAATCCCGCGTAACCGGCTTTTTGGCTGAAAGCAGAAAGCAGCTTGAGGCTGTCGTAAAAATTATCATCATCAATGATTCGGCGCACACCGAGTTCCTGCCGGGCTTCGGTTTTGGTCGTGTATTCTGCCCGCAGCCAGCGCAAGGCGGCACCCTGTAAGGCGTCGTTTCCAGAGGCGTAACCCTCGTAATATTTGGCTAGCACCTCGGCAAATTCATATCCACCGACATGATCTTGCAGGCTCTTCAAATCTTCAAAGATGCGTTTCTTGACGTCCTCTTCTTTTCCGCCGGCTTGGGTGACTTCGTATTGAATTGTTGAAATCCACCCTTCGCAAAGATTCCGCAGAGCTCCCCCGTCAGGTTTGTTTTTGGTCGCCAGATTTTTGACGAGCTCGGAATATAATGCGCGGGCCTCACCGCCAGAAGCTTGCAGACGCCGTTCCATGGTAATGTCAGCCTGAACCACCACCATGCGCTTCTGAAGCGCAAGGTTGCGGACGAGGTTCATGAAAAAACTTTTGCCGCTGCCAAATCGTCCGACCACGATACGGAATGCGGCACCTCCTTGTTCCACGCGATCTAAATCAGCCAGCATGGCTTGCACTTCCTGTTTTCGCCCCACTTGGATCAAATGCAATCCCAGGCGGGGAACCAGTCCCGCTTGCAGGGATTGCAGGATGGCGTCACGTTCGCGGCGTTTTATTTCAATCATGGAATCAATTGTTTGTGAATCAGGATAGTGTCTTCCCCATCGAGGAGAAAATCACCAAGATTTTCATCAGCCCACCCGTTGATTGCATCAAAAGCGTCCAGTGGCATCAACTGCGATTTTTTGGCGAGGGCTTCGAACTCCGATCGAGGCCAGGTGTCCTGCTTCAAGAGACCGAGTAAAACTGGTTGATATTTGGCATCAAGGGATTTGATCCAATCGGGTAGTGGCGTGGAATTTTTAACCACGGTTGCTTCCGGAGCAATTTTGACTGCTTCCGCTATGGGCGGTTTTTCTTTGCGTGGCGGCTTTTGGCTTTCAGGCTCTTCATCGGTCATGACTTTTGCCAAAATGCCAACGAGTTCAGAGGTTTCCTGGGCAATCCGGTCAACCCGAGACATGTCGATATGGAAGGGTTGTCCCGGTCTGGGAATTGCCTCGCCGGAAATGCGGTCGCCCGCCCGCTGTATGGTGACTTCGCCGAATTCGGGGCTGACCGACTTGAGGTAACCATCCAATTTTTCGGATGGCAATTCAAACGCCTTGAAGATCCGCTCCAAAACACGGATTTCATCCTTGGTCACGATATTGTCGGCCGCCGCTACATAAACCAGAACTTCACAAATCAATTCCCGCATCGGCGCGGGAACTGGCTTGGCAATTCGCGCTAGTGATCCGCTGATGCGATCCGGATCCGCAATGAGAATTTGTTCGAGGGCCTCAAGCCGGCTATGGTCTCCCGGCGTCAGGGTTAATTTCGTTTCAACGAACCGGCGCGAAACTTCCAATTCTTCAGGCGCAATGTGACCATCTGCGCCGGCCACCAAAACACAGAGTTTTAGGAGCACCGAAGCTCCCAGATAATTTTTTGATGGCACCGTGACTTTGCCATCGGCGGGTTTGAATACGGCGATTTCCTGATCCCAGGCGTATGAGGCTTCATGGCGGGCATCTGGTTCAATTACATAGCCAAGCGATTCGACTATTTGGGCCAATTCCTCGCTTTGAACCATCGTCAACTTTTCGCGTTGGGCAGTGCCGAGCAAATTGGCCACACTCCCGACATCCAACAATCTGCAATTGCTGCCTGTCCTTCCACGACTCAGCAATGCCTCCCATTCTTTGGCCAGCGGGTTGGTGGTGGTGACGCGTAATTCATCCGGCAGGGCAAAATAGGCTTTTAGGTTTTTGGCTGCGGGATCGGATTTGAATCTGGCGCGGCTATAGCCTGCCAAATCATCCACGCAACTGTTCCAGATATTTACCAGCGGCTTAAACTGGCTGGAGAGACCAAGGACATCAGGGATTGAAATTGAGAGATCTTGCCTACCGTTGTAAAGCAACGTCGGGCTGGCAGCGCGATAATAAAGCCGAGTGTTGCGTGAGGCGGAATCCAATTTTACCCCTTCCGGGAAATTTTCCCGGTATCGCTTGGCGAAAAGTTCCTTGAATTCTTCTTTGACCCGCGTGACCACGACACTTCGCCGCGAATTGAAATCTCTCGCAGCGACTTCAAACGCCAGTTCCGGTGACAAGGGGGCTTTTGATTGGAACTGGCTGGCCAAAACCATTGCCAGTTCATCTGCCCCCAGCAGCGATACTGGCAACGTTTTCATCCACTCTAAAAGTTGTGAATAATAATCTTGGCCTTGTTTCCAACCCCAGAAATGAACCAACTGCCCGGCATAGCTCTGCAAAGATCTGCTGCGAGTGAATGTGCCGTAGTCATGCAACAGCCTCACGATTTCTGCAACGACTTCCTGTTCCTGGCCGTGGTCCACCAAAAGCCGGCGTTCCAAGCCGTAGAGGAATAGAAAAATATATCCCAGTTCTCGGGACGCAGGATCCGCATCCTTGCGTCCACCAGCCAGCCATTTCAGATACGCGGCGCGCTGATCGGGAGACAAGTAATTATATTGCGGATAATAATTGAGCGGCGTGTGTTCCCCGATTTCCGGTTTGCCAATAGGCAAACCAAGATTGATGGCTGATGCTTCCGGTGTTTTAGGGTCGCCATCGCTAACGTATATCATTCCCGCTGGAAGTTGGTAGCCGTGAATCTGAATTAATTCGGAAGGGGCTACCCAACGCAACTCGGTATTGCGGCGATAGGTGAACCGTTCTGGCTGGATAGGGGCGTAGATTGGCTGCTGGCTGACGGGCAATATTGGTGGAACTTTCTCCACAACCGGTTGGGGTATTGTGACCGCTTCAATTTTCCCCTCCAGAAACTTGACGTAGTCCTGCACGATTTGGTTTTCAGCCGGTCTGATGCAACCGTCAGAGGCGCAGGCATTGTTGCCGATGAGTTGTATTTGACGCAATATGCCACGCGCCGTTTCAGTCTGATGTTTTGCGTCGTAACGCAGTGCCGCCTCGAAGAATTCCGGGACAATTTTCGCGGCGGTAATCCATCTGGTGGCATATTCGTTTAGATAACGAGGTTCACCACCCGGCAAATCTTCGCAATTTACCAATAGCGAAAGGAAGGAACGTTGGGCAGGATTATAATTCTTCCCAGCCAGAATGATGGCGGCGATGAACATCAAAACGGTTCTTTGAGCCTCATCCTTGAAAGCTTGTTCCTTGTCGGGGGAATCAGTCTTCGCATAGCCCTCAATCGCCTCGAAAATTTCGAGGACTGCGGATTGCACCGCAAAAACAATTGACGAATCACTGCTCATCTGAAGCCGGCCCAGCGTTTCCCAGGCCACACGATTGAAGTCCCAGGGTGGATACCACCTGCTGCGCGGATTCCCAGAATGTCGCGTTCTCGAAATTTACGAGTGGTTTTCCAACCTGCATATCGCTGCGCGGGACGATACCAAAAGCGATTGGCATGAGCCAGAATACATTTGTTTTCAATCTCGCAGGTTGTGCAGTGGTTTGGCAGTATCCCCAAAAACTTGACGGGGCGGTTTTGCTCGGAAAATCGTCATTTGGAAAAAATATCTGCCAAAAATGAACGGAAACAATTCAGGAAACCACGAGGAGGTGGGCGCTTTCCAGATCGTGGTTTTATTTTTATCCATCGTTGTCTTGGGGGCGCTCTTTGTCGACACCGCTTTCAAATTGCCGGCGGAGATTTCAAAAATATTGGAATGGGTGGATACCGGGGTCTGTTTTCTGTTGCTGGCTGATTTTGGGCAGCGTTTTTACAAGGCAAAATCAAAAGGCCAATTTATGAAGTGGGGCTGGATTGATTTGGTGGCCAGCATACCCAATGTGCCGATGCTCCGTGTTGGCAGGTTGGTGCGCGTTCTCCGAATCATCCGTCTGCTGCGGGCGATCCGGGCATCGCACCGGGTTTCCTCCATCCTACTGCGCAACAAATTCAAAGGGGGCGTTGCCTCGGTGGCTGTCACTTTCTTTTTGCTCATCATGTTTTCGTCGATTGGTATTCTCATTTGTGAGCAGCAAAGTCCCGGAGCAACCATCAATACGGCGATGGATGCCATCTGGTGGAGTGTCGCCACCATTACCACGGTCGGTTATGGGGACGTGTATCCCGTCACCACCGAAGGGCGGATTCTCGCCATGATGCTGATGATTTCAGGTGTGAGCATGTTCGTAGCCTTGAGCGGCATTGTGGCATCCTCCCTGATGGGGCAACGCGAAAACAAAATGGAAGGCAAGGAGGAGATAATGAATTTGCTCAGGGAAATGGATGCAAAGATTGAGTCCTTAAAAAGGGACAAAGAACCCAAATAAGGTCTGTCCCTGAATATCGTGAAGGCGTCAAATTATTACGAGGCTCAATAGTTTAACTGGACAAGTCTGCTTTGAACCGTTCGTTGCATGCCTTGATTCCATCCAGAATTGAGCCTGCAATTTGAGCGGGAAAACCACTTTAGAAATATCGGTGACACTCAAAGCAGGTTTCATCGCGCATACCTCAAAAGGGTTGAGGTCTTGTCCGGCAGCTTTCGACTTCGTCGCGCTGATCTCGAAGCGATTGACAAAAGAAATTAACCCCTCAAACAGCTCTGAATTTTGGTGGACATTTTCCCATTTGGAGGCAAAAATCACGTCGAAACTTGTTGGTGGTTTTGTTGGTTTTTGTGCGGGAAATTGCAGGGTGTTTCAGTCGGTTCCAAATTTTGCTTGGAAGCGAAAAACGCCAATAAAAATCGCATTGAAATCGATGTTTTGAGATAAAATTGAAATTCAACAGGAGCGGTAAAATCAGGCTCATAACCTGAAGGTAGTTGGTTCAAATCCAGCCCCCGTAACCACTTGAAAACATTAAACCCCCTGTGAATACAGGGGGTTTTTCATTTCACCCCAAACCTTTCAAAATCGGACCGAACCCCCATGGAACCCCATAAAAACCCATAAAACAGGGTGTTTTTCTGCCACAAACCCGCTACAGATTTGCGAATTTCCCTTATTTTTTGAGGTTTCAAAAACCGGCAAAGTCGAAATTATCGCAGAATTGAACCTGAAGCCTGGTTGTAAATTTGAAGTGTTTGTCAGGCTGCGTGGACTTGCGCGGCGACTGTTGTCTGGTGTTCGGTGCGGAAGGGCCGGGGTTAACGGTTGCCGCTCTGGCGGCGTGTGATGAGATGGTGGAGATCCCGATGCCGTCGCACATGAACTTGCTGAACGTGGCCGTCGCCTCCGGGGTGTTTCTGTATGAGGCAACGCGGCAGCGGGGGTGACCTGCCGTGCGCCGCCGGTCAAGGGGGACGCGGGCTACTCGGACGAGAATGGCTGACGTTGGAATGTTTGTGCTCGTCGTCAACGCCGCCGAAAAGCTGGAGCACACAAGGTTAATTCCGGGCGGCAACATCAGCGAGGAGAGTCTCAACACCAGGAAAACTAAAAACGCATCAGCGCGGCTTTTTGCCGAGACGGTATTTCTCTGGCGACAAGCGGAAATGTTTGTGGAATGCCTGGCGCAATTGTTGGTAGCTTGCGAATCCGGCGCGGCCGAATACGTATTTGATGGGCGCATTCGTTTCGCGTAGCAGTAGTTCGGCGCGGGCGATTCGGCAGCGTTGAATGGCGTTAAGAATTGTTGACCCGGTCACGGCTTGAAATCTTCGTTCTAACAGACGCCGGTGGACGTTGGCATGGAGTGCAACATCGGACACGCCGATTTGGTTGTGGCTCTGGCTCCAGATGAAATCCATCGCCAAATCCACAATCGGGTCGCTGGTGCGCTCCTTTTTCGACGTCTGGCTGGGAGGTGAGTCTGTCAAAAAATGGGAAAGCAGGCCGATCGCCTGCCAGGAAAACTGTAGCGAGTTGCGGGTGCCGGCGGCATCCACCGATTCCACCAAATGGCGGAATTGCTGCTCAAAAAGGCGGCGGTTGGCCACCTGAACCAGATTTTTTTTTAGCTGAAAATTCCCATCCTCCATCCAGCGGTGCGGCAGGTTGCCGTTAAAATTGATCCAGATATTCGACCAGCCGACTGCTGGCAATGGACGATGCCGATGCCACTCGCCCGGTTGGTAGAGAATGGCGTCTCCAGCGCGCAGGGTTTGACGGCCTTGCTTGGTCTGCAACTCGCCCTGTCCGCTGGTAATGAGCGACAGGCAAAATTCTCCCAGCACACGGCCTTCGTCCCACTTGAAGCTGTAACATGAAGGATGGCCGGGACGGGGATAGGATTGATGTGGCTTCACCTGCTCCCACCCGGCGTGGGTGAGATAGAACGGCTCTTGAAACAGGCGGTCGTTCAATGGCAGGGCGTGGGCGCTACAATCGGGATGTCGCATATTAACACATTGGATTATCGCCTGCCGCAGTTTCATGGCGGATATCAAAGTGTATTTGCATTTATAGCTGTTGTCCGTGTCGGAAAACAAGCTATTAAATGTTTTGCTGATTTTTGCCAAACTTCACAATCATATAACCAGAAACCCAAGCAAAAAGATGGTATGCCATTTTAACGAAGAAATTCCATGAGCATGTTTGACACATTCGGCAAAGCCGCCGACGCCTCAGGTCGGAAAGAAAACACCCTGCGCAAGCTGACCCGCCTGAACCAGGCACTGCGACACGAGGAGCCTGACCGCGTGCCCGTCAGCGATTTTTTTTGGGGCGGTTTCACGCGGCGGTGGCGTCAGGAACTTGGCCTGCCGCCGGACGCCAATCCATATTATCATTACGACCTTGATTTGATTGTCACCGTGCCGAACATGGATCCGTGGATTCGGCCGTTCGAGACTTTGAGCGAGACGCCGGAAGAGGTGGTGGTGAAGACCGGTTACGGCACGATCATGCACAAGCACTTCGAGTTTCCCATGCCGGAGATGCGGGCGTGGGAACTGGACACCTTTGAAAAGCTGGAGCGCGCCGAGTTTGATGATCCGCGCGACCGGCGGCGCTTTTACGAGGCCGGTGACAACCAAATCGCCGGCGTGGGGGATGGGTTCGAACGCAATTCGCCCGCGTGGGTTGACACGGTAAAATCGCTCCGGCCGGATTTTCCGGTCTATGGCAGCATTGGTGAAGTCAGCGAATGTCTCACTCGCCTCATTGGCCAGCAAAATGCCATGTTGTGGATGGGCGAGGAACCGGAGCGCATGGGGGCGGTCATCAACCGTATCGGCGCGCATTATCTCGAATGCGCCAAGGCAGAGATTGATGCGGGCAAGGGATTGATTGATGGCTTCGTAATCTGGGGGGATGTGGCTTACAAGAAAGGGATGTTCTTCTCGCCACGCTACTGGCGTGAATATTTCAAACCCTGGGTGGCACAGATCACCGCCTATGCCCATGACAACGGTCTGCCGGTGATTTACCACGGCTGTGGCAACTGCAAGACGATCTTTCAGGATTACATCGACATGAAAGTGGACGGCTACAATCCGCTGGAGGTGAAGGCCGGCATGGACTGCGTGGATTTGCGCCGGCAATACGGCCAGGGCATCAGTTTCTGCGGCAACAGCGACGTGCAGGTCTGGGAATCCGGCGACCGCACGGCCATCCGGCGCGAAGTGCTGCGCAAGTTGAATGCCGCGAAGGGCGGCGGCTATATTTTCATGTCCGACCACTCGGTTTCGAGCGCCGTTTCCGGGGAAACCTACGACTACATCATCAAACTCGTGCGGGAATTTGGGAATTATCCCATCCAGTTGCCGCCGGAATTCGACGAGAAACTTTGAAACCCATTTCATAAAATTTATGCAAGACTACAAACCGCTCTACGAAGCTGTTCTCAACGGCGATGCCAAAACCGCCAAGGCTACTACCGAAATCGCGCTCGCTGCCGGCATGGATCCATTGAAACTCGTTCAGGAATATATGATGCCCGCCATGGCGGAAGTCGGCCGCCGGTTTGAGAGCAACGAGTATTTCGTTCCCGAGTTGCTGCTGGCCGCCCGCGCCATGAAAGCCGCGCTGGAGCTGATTCGCCCGTTGCTGATTGCCAGCGGCGCGCAACCCGTCGCGCGCGTTGCCCTCGGAACCGTGAAAGGCGATCTACACGACATCGGTAAAAACCTGGTGGCGGCCATGCTCGAAGGCGGCGGCTACGAAGTCATTGATTTAGGTGTGAACGTGGAACCGGAAAAATTTATCGCCGCCGTGAAGGAAAAGGGAGCCAACATCGTGGCGATGTCCGCGCTGCTGACTACCACCATGCCTTCCATGAAAACGACCGTGGACGCCATCAAACAGGCGGGTGTCCGCGATCAGGTGAAAATCCTCGTCGGCGGAGCGCCAGTGACCCAGAAATATGCGGACGAAATCGGCGCGGATGGTTACAGCGAGAGCGCGGCTGGCATTGTTGCCATCGCGAAGCAAGCGTTGAACTGACCCCTCCATGTCAGCCCGTCTTCCCGCCATTCTGCTGCTAACGCTGTTAGCCATGTTTCGCTGGCCGGGGCTGTTGCCGCCGAATTTCAGTCCAGTTTATGCGCTGGCATTTTGTGCGGGCGTGTATCTGCCCGGCCGGCTGGCATGGTGGGTGCCCATGAGCGTTTTGTTGGTCTCCGATGTGTTGTTGAACCTTCACTACGGAGTCCCGTTCGTGAGCGGTTACATGGCATTCAACTATGTTGCCTACGCCTTGCTGGTGGCGCTGGGGCGGCGCTTTTCCGCGCGCCGTTCTTGGTTGCACCTGCTGGGTGGTGGCTTACTCGGCGCCATTCTATTCTACCTGATTACCAATACCGCCGCCTGGTTCAATCCCGCGCCGGGACCCTTTGCGCAGGCACCCTATCCCAAAACGGTGCTGGGCTGGCTGCAAGCGCTGACGGTGGGCGCTTCACCTTGGCCGCCAACTTGGACTTTTTTTCGGAACACATTGTTGAGCGGCGGTTTGTTCACCGGGTTGTTCGTCGGGGCACAGCATCTGATTGAACGATTGGACAATCACGAAACCGAGGCGGAACAGGAAGCGCCCGAAAGCTCACCCGAAGCGGAACCAACACAGTCATAATCCTTCATGCACACCAAGCCCTATCAAAAACTTGCCATTAAAAAACCGGCTGATCTTCTGTTTGGCACCGCGCCCAACCCGTTGACCACCCGGCACGGACTCACGCTGGGGGGCGGCCTCGTATATCCCGAGTTGAACTTTACGCTGCCGCCGATGCTGGTGGAAGAAAACACCATGCCGGAAGTGCGCACGCAGTATCGCCAAATCATCACCGGCGCGTTGCAGCGGGCGGTGGAACTGGAAGCCCCGGGATTGGTGGTGGAATTTGAAACTCTGCCGCCCATGACGGAAAATCCGGCGTGGGGCATTGAGCTGACGCGCATTTTACTGGATGCGATGGAAGATTCGCATTCCAAGCACGGCCTGAAAACTGTCCTACGCATCACGCCCAACGACACGCGCGAAATGGAACGTCCGCCCCGGATGCGGGACGGCCGTTTTTACGAGGCGATGATCCAGACATTCGACGGCTGTGCCGCCGTCGGCGCGGAACTCCTGAGCATTGAATCGGTCGGCGGCAAGGAGATTCACGACGAGGCGCTGATGATGTGCGACATTCGCAGCGTGATTTTCTCCCTGTGCGTGCTCGGCGTCCGCGACATGCGTTTTCTCTGGACGGAACTCGAAAAAATCGCCCGCAAGCACGGAGTTCATTGCGCCGGCGACACCGCGTGCGGTTTCGGCAACACCGCGATGGTGCTGGCCGAGCAGAAGATGATCCCGCGGGTTTTCGCCGCCGTCGTTCGCGCCGTGTCCGCCGTGCGCACGCTGGTTTGCTACGAATGTGGCGCGGTCGGGCCGGGCAAGGATTGCGGTTATGAAAATCCGATTTTGAAGGCCATCACAGGTTTTCCGATGGCCATGGAGGGCAAGACCTCCGCCTGCGCGCATTTGAGTCCGCTCGGCAACATTGCCGCCGCCACCTGTGACACTTGGAGCAATGAATCCGTGCAGAATATCAAACTGCTCGGCGGCATGGCTCCAACCTGCTATGTCGAACAGCTCATCTATGATTGCCGGGTGATGAACCTTGCCCTGGCCGATGGCCGCGATGCGGCGCTGCTCTATCGCAAATGGCTGGTCAACTCTGATGCCGGATTGGATCCGCAGGCGTATGTGCTGACGCCGGAAAGCTCCATCGCCATCGCCCACGCCATCGTCACGGCACCCACGCCGCTGGCGGCGGGGCGGGCGGCGGCGCTGACCGCCGTCCAGTTGTTGCGCGAGGCGCAGGCCGAGGGGCGATTGAAACTCCATCCGCGCGAATTGCCGTGGCTCAATCGAATCCAAAAGGCCGTTGAAACCATTCCTGACAGCGAAGCCGAATTCATCGGTGAAATGATGGGGCGGGTGGATGTAACGAAGTTTTCTCCCGCAGATTACAACCTTTAATCAACCGCAATGATCTGAACGCCGGGTTTTCAATTCTGACGGCTGGCAGTTAGACAGAAAGCCGCATCTCATCCACATAAATATCCTGAAAAGACTCGTCCTCGTTCAGGGAAATGTGTTCCACCCGGCGGGCAACGGCATCCCAAATTTCCGGGGCGTCAAACAAGGCCATCTTCGCCCCGAGCAAGGAGGTGTTGCCGGCGGGGACGACCCGATTTAGCGGCAGCCGCAGCAATCCGATTTTTTGCGCGCTGGTGCGGCTGATGTAATTTCCAAACGCGCCGGCCAGATGCACCTGCTTCAATTCGCCGGGCGTCACGCCAAAACGCCCGGCCAGAATTTTTAGCCCGGCGGCGATGGCTCCCTTGGCCAGTTGCAGTTCGCGGACATCCGATGGGAGCAATTGAATATTTCTGACCAGTGGCATCAGTCGGCCGTTGGCCATGCGCCCACTGGGATGAATCCATTCCAGTTCCAAGCCCGCTGCCACGGCATCCACCAATCCGCTGCCGCACAAGCCACGGGCTTCGCCACCGCCGATGACGCGGCAGGACAAAAAGCCGTCCTCGACGCGCACCTCGCTTATCGCGCCAGTGGCCGCGCGCATGCCTTGCGAAATCCGAGCGCCTTCAAACGCCGGCCCGGCGGCAGTCGAGGTGCAAAGCATTTTTTCACGGTTGCCCACCACGACTTCGCCGTTTGTGCCCAGATCCATCAAGGCCACCAGTTCGCGGCTTTCGTGCAAACCGATGGCGACGATGCCGGCCAGAATGTCAGAGCCGACGAAACCGCCGAGGCAAGGCAGGAATTCAATCATCACGTTTTTCGGTAATGCCCAGCCTAAATCGCGTGGCGAGAAAGTAAATCGCCCCGGCTGCTCTGGATGAAACGGACTGGCGGCCATTGGCGCGAGGCTGACTCCGCAAAACAAGTGATGCATCACGGTGTTGCCGACAATGACGATTCGATTCAATTTTGAATCTGAGACTGCCGCCAAAAGCCTTGCGACTATTTCACCGAGTTGATCGCGGACGACTCGCTGCAATTCCAACTGGCCGTCGGACATGGCAAACTCGACGCGGCTCATCACGTCGCCTCCATGGCGGGCTTGCGCATTCAGCGCGGTTTGCACGGCCAGCACATTGCCGGTCGCCAAATCAAGAATCTGCGCGGCAATCGTGGTGGTGCCGAGATCAATGGCGATGCCCAGGCCGGCGCGCGGCACAAAGCTGAATGAAGTTTGATCGGAAAGGATGGCCGCCTCCCATTGCGCCAGCTCCAATTCCAAATCACCGGTCAGGCGGTGGCAACAAGATAAACGCCAACCGGCTTTAATTTCGTCCGGCGTCAGCAGATTGGTTTCCTCGACACGCGCCGGCAGATTTCCACGCAGCACTTTTACGCGGCAACCCTTGCAGCGACCCCGTCCCCCGCACGGGAATTCCACGCCTTGCGCAAACAGGATGTCTTGCAAGCGGGTGCCGGCGGCAACGGCAAGTTCCAAGCCGGCGGGGGAAAGTTTGAGCGTGGGCATGACGTTTCAGATTTTTTCCGAACCGATGAGCAAAGCATCGGAACGCAGCCCGACGCGTTCGCCCGGAATCAGTTTGAGAAATTCGCGCTCGTTCCAGTCCGCGTCGAGCAAGCGTTTGAGCCAGCCCAGGTCGCCCGGAAGTTTCTCGAATTTCCAGCCGCGTTTCTGGGCGAGGTTGAGCGCGGCAGCCTCCCATTTTTTCGCGTCCGACACAGGTGTGTCTATGAACGCCAAGCGCTCATAGTGCTGCGTAAAGTCCTTGAATTGTTCGAGCAGGAAGTCGGCGTTGTCTTCACCATATTTTTGCACGAGCTGTTCGCGAGTGACGTTGGAGTTCGGGCCAAAGGTAATATCCTGGCGGCGGATAGTTTCGTTGGCGGGTGCGTTTTCCAGCCAGCCGGCACTTTGAAAATAGGTGCCGGGTTGTGCTTCCAGTTGGGCCAGATAACTCCGGCTGCTGCCCAGCAGCATCCCGATGCAGTCGTGCGCCCGTGGAATGATCACCGGCACCGTTCTTGCCTGCAGGCCGATGATACCGCGATTGCACAAACCGTAGCCGATGGCGATGGCGTCGCACTGTCCAGCGGGCACGGCATCAATTGCACTTTGAAGCGCGTTGCGGAGATTTTCACCGGAACCTTCGTGCAAGCCCATTTCCAAATACCGGAACGTGACTTTGTTTTTCGCATTCACGGCCAGCAGTTCCAGTTCCCGCTGGAAAACGGGACAGGCGATGACGTGTAAGCGAAGCGGATCCATGAAATTATTTCGCGCGAAGTTGCCGGGATATTTCCCGGATGAATTCCGGTGAAGTGCCGCAGCAACCGCCAATGAAGTTGGCTCCGGCAGCCAAAACAGCGGGAACATGGCTCGCAAATTCGGTCGCGGTCATGGCATAGACGGCTTTGCCATCCTGCATGTGCGGCAGCCCGGCATTGGCCTTGATCCAGATGGGATGTCTGGTCGCTGCTGATTTTAGCCGCGCACAAATCTTCACGAAGCCCGCGATGCCCTGGCCGCAATTCGCGCCAATGACATCTGCGCCAGCGTCCACGAGCGCGCTGGCGGCTTGTTCTGGCGTGGCTCCCATCATGGTGCGGTCTTGGTCTTTTCCGGAATCAAAGACCATGCTGGCCACGACCGGCAGGCCGGTGGCCTTGGCGGCGGCAATGGCGATGCGCGCCTCATCCAAATCCTGCAAGGTTTCCACCACGAGTCCTTGTGCCCCGGCACTGGCGAGCGCTTGCGCCTGTTCGGAAAAGGCGGCGTGCAATTCCGCCTCGGACACGTCGCCGTTCATCAGCAATTTTCCGCTCGGCCCCATGGAGGCAAAGACCAGGGCATTGCCGCCTGCCGCTTGGAGCGAAATCTGCACGCCGGTCTCATTAACGACTTTGATCTTGTCGGCTGCCCCAACCTCGGCGAGTCGGAACCGGTTTGCCCCAAAAGTGTTGGTCAGAATAATCTGCGAACCGGCGGCGACATAAGCCTGGGCAACTTCGCTGACTTTTTCTGGCTGTGTGAGGTTCCATAAATCAGGAGCTTCACCGGGCAACAATCCGCGCAACTGAACCTGGGTGCCCCACGCGCCGTCGGTGATTACCACGCCGGCACTGGTAATTTCCTGAATGCGGGGATGAATGTTCATGGCCGATGCGTTGGCGATTACAATTTGAACGGCTTCAGTTCAATTCAATTTGCCAGGTTCTGCCAGCATAATTTGACACGGGCATCCGGAAGATGGGCTTGGCGTTTAGGTCACACATCTGGTTTGTTCAGTTCCCGAAAATAGCGGCCAAGTCTGGAGCAGCCGGTTTCGGATGTCGCGTTTTAAAGCATGAAATGAATTCTGGTTTTTGATATAAATGGTTTCATTCAATTTATACCAGTCCAAGCTTGTCGGGTTTTGTCGTAAAATCGACGCTCAAAAGTTTCGCTGCCACTCTGCATTTGGCGGCATTATGCCGACATTAATCTGTGCCTGACGCGTCCAAACTTGCGCCTATGACAATCTGATGATTCCCATCACTCCCAATCCTTTGCTCGGAGTCGGGTTGCACGCGGTCGGCGCGGGACTTTCGGCCAACTGTTATACGCCGCAGAAATATGTGAAGCGCTGGTCGTGGGAGACCTACTGGCTGGTGCAGGCCTCGTGGTGCTGGTTCCTGTGGCCGATCATCGGTGCGCTGCTCACGATTCCGCAGCTTTGGCAGGTGCTGTCCGAAGCGCCGAAGGATCGGATGCTAATGTCGTTTCTGATGGGTGTGGCTTACGGCATCGGTGGCATGGCGTTCAATTTTTCCATTCGCTACATTGGGTTTTCTCTGACTTATTCCGTCGCCGTGGGATTGTCCAGCATTTTGGGCACACTGGTGCCGCCGTTGGTGCATGGCCAAATCCACGACATTCTCTCCCGAACAGGGTCCAGTTGGGTGCTCACAGGCGTCATGGCGGGCGCGGTGGGCATCGCCATCTGTGGCGCGGCGGGACACTCCAAGGAACGCGACTTGGATGCCGGACAGGGAACGCACGCGGGTTTCTCGTTGGGGAAAGGTTTGCTACTCTCACTGTTGGCGGGCGTGCTGTCGGCGGTTTATGGCTTTGCTTTAGATGCCGCCATTCCCATCGTGGATGTCGCGGAGCAACATGGCGCGGGCATTTGGAAGGGCAATGTTGCTTACATTTTTGCCAACACCGGCGCGTTCGTCACGTCGCTCATCTATTGTATTTATCTGATGCGGAAAAACAAATCGTCCGGAGAATTCGCGCAGCTTCGAGTCACCGAAACCGGCGGCAGCCTGCCGATGAATTACTTCCTCGCGTTCCTGACCGGATCGCTCTGGTATGGACAATTTTTCTTTTACAATCTCGGCCATGTGCGGTTGGGCAAAGACTATGCGTTTTCGAGCTGGGCCATCCACATGATTCTCCTCGTGCTGATCAGCAACGGGGTGGCAATCCTTTTCAGGGAATGGAAAGGCTGCGGGGGGCGCACCAAAAGCACCATTGGTATTGGCCTCTTCGTGTTGTGCGCCGCCATACTGCTGCTGACATACGGAAACTACCTGGGTGCTCCGCCCGGAAAATAATCTTACCGGCCAATGAAACGCTACGGATCAGTCGTCATGCTGCGCCCGGAAAAAGTTTCCGAATATCTCCGGCTGCATGCCGCCGTGTGGCCGGAGGTGTTGCAGATGATCAAGGCTTGCCACATCCGTAATTATTCGATTTACCTGCGCAAGCTCGCCGATGGACGGCATTACCTGTTCAGCTATTTTGAACACACCGGCAAAGATTTTGCCGCCGATATGGCGAAAATGGCCGTCGATCCGGCCACGCAAAAATGGTGGGCGGTCTGCAAACCCTGCCACGAACCGCTCGCCGACCGCGCCCCCGATGAATGGTGGGCGAACATGGAAGAAGTGTTTCACCTCGATTAGATTCACCGAAAAAGTCCGATGGATATTATCCCAGAAACGATGCGTCAATTTACAATTAGCCTTGAGAAAGGAATGAATTATGCCGGTTGAAGCTACCAAACGCGACTACAGCCTGATTGGGCGCGACAGCAAACTGGCGGAAGAAATGGGGCTGGCCTCGGCCGAATGGTATGCCTGCCCGATTCCACGCAAACGGCTCAAGGAACTTATGCAACGCAAGGACGGGCCAGCCATTCGCGATACCTTGCTGTGGTTTGCTCTGTTGGGGCTTACCGGCTGGCTCGGTTGGCATTTCTGGGGAACATGGTGGTGTGTGCCGGCGTTCATCATTTATGGCGTGCTGTATTGCTCTTGCTCGGATTCCCGCTGGCATGAGTGCAGTCATCGCACGGCTTTCAAGACGACTTGGATGAATGATGTCATTTATGAAATGGCATCGTTCATGGTGCTGCGCGAATCCACACCCTGGCGCTGGAGCCATACCCGGCATCACACCGACACCATCATTGTCGGACGCGACCCGGAAATCTCGGTGCCGCGTCCGCCAGATGTATTGGGCATCATCCTGGGATTTTTTAGTCTGAAAAGCGGGCCGAAGGAATATAAGAAAATCATCCTGCACTGCTTCGGAAAGCTCACCGCCGAAGAGGCGACATATATTCCAGATATGGAGCGTCCCAGAGTTTATTGGACGGCTCGCCTTTGGGCATTTATTTATGCGGCGGTCGTTGTCTGGGCAATTTCGATGCACAGCTTTTTGCCTTTGATGCTAGTTGGGCTGCCGTCGTTTTATGGTGCTTGGCTGCTTGTCATCTTTGGACTGACCCAACACGCGGGTCTCGCCGAGAATGTTCTGGATCACCGTCTCAATTGCCGGACTGTTTACATGAATCCCGTTTTCCGATTTGTCTATTGGAACATGAATTATCACCTCGAACACCACATGTTCCCGATGGTTCCGTATCACGCGCTGCCGGCGCTCCACATGGAAATGAAGGCTGACTCGCCGGAGCCTTACCGCAATCTTGTTGAAGCCTATCGCGAAATCATTCCGGCGATTTTTCGGCAGGTGAAAGACCCGGCTTACTATGTCAGACGAGAACTGCCATCATCGGCAAAACCATTTCCAACCGCGCTGCCGGTGCAGTCCGCGCAATAAATTTTACCTCAACAAAACAAACCATGAGCGACAATTGGATCAAAGCCTTTAAGGTTGATGAGATCGAGCCGGAAGATGTGATGCGCTTCGACCACGGCGACCGGACTTTTGCCATTTACCGGACCAGTGGCGGTAAGTTTTACGCCACGGACGGATACTGCACCCACGCCCGGGTGCATCTTGCGGGCGGCTTGGTGATGGGCAACCTGATTGAATGTCCCAAGCATAACGGACGGTTTGATTTCACAACGGGACAGGCCAAGGGTGCGCCGGTCTGTGTGAACTTGAAGACTTATCTCGTGAAAGTCGATGCCGGCGAAGTTTTTATCCAACTTGAAGAATAATCATCTGATGAAAATCCTATATTTTCGTTCCGTCTGGGGCTTGGACGATTTGCCCACGCTGGAAGCACGCTTAAAAAAAATCAAGCAGGGCGGCTTTGATGGGGTTGAGTTGGATGTCCCGCTTGACTTGGAAACCTGTAAACGCGCCCGTCAGTCGCTCGATGAATTGGGGTTGGAGGTGGTTGCCCAGCAATGGCGGACGAGCGGCAGAACGGTTGCTGAACACACGGCCAGCTTCGAGCGGCAATACGTGACCGGGCTCAACTTTCTGGACCAGTGATATGTTAGTCCAAGCATTGGTTTGAGTTTATGTTTTCGTTTGTTCTTTGTCCATGCCCAGTGGAGGGAGGGCGAAGCCCGACCGGAACTGGGCATGGACAACTCCGCGCCGCAAACCGCGCCGGACTCTCGTAGCCCAGCCGACTGTGCGGTCTGATCTCATTGTATTTCTGCCGGAAGTCGCCCACCACGACCCGTGCTTCCGTCAACGTCCACAGCTGTTCCCGGTTCAAGCATTCGTCCCGGAACCGGCCGTGAAAGCTTTCCACAAACCCGTTCTGCCACGGGCTGCCCGGCTCAATGTAGATCGTCTTGATCCGATTCTCCTTCAACCAACGCTGCACGATCTTCGCAATGAACTCCGAGCCGTTGTCACTCCGCAGATACGCCGGTGCCCCATGTTGTTCCACCGCTTTTTGCAGCCAGTGCAACACGTCCGCCGCCTTCAACGCCCGCTCCGCCCACAGCACATGACACTCCCGCGTGTATTCATCCAGGATGGTCAGCATCTTCAAGGCTCCTCCACGAACCGTCGCATCCGCGATGAAGTCCCACGTCCAAACGTGGTTCCGATGCGTCGCGGTCGTCGGTAATCCCGTCGAAATCCCACGCCGCACCAGCTTGCGTTTGGTTGGCGGCACGCGCAGGCCGGCGTCCCGACGTAGGCGCTGAATGTGGCGCTTACCCACGCGCCAGCCTTCTCGACGCAATAGCGCAGCAATGCGGCGGTAGCCATAACGGGGATGTTCCGCCGACAACGCCAGCAGCCGTTTCCTTAACTGTTCTTCCGCTGGTGTCGGTGGTCGGCCACGATAGTTGAAGGTCGAACGCGCCAGCTTCAGAAACTGACACGCTTGCCGTTGCGAACACATGGTCTGGCTCACGACTTCCTGCGCGAATGCCCGGCGTTGGGCCGGGCTCACAGCTTTTTTTCGCATACGTATGACAAGACCCGGTTCTTGAGCATCTCCTCCGCGAGCATCTTCTTGAGCTCCGTGTTCTCTCGTTCCAGTTCCTTCAGCCGCCGCGCCTCGTTCACTTCCATGTGCCCGAATTGCTTCTTCCACCGGTGAAACGTCACTTCCGACACGTTTGCCTCACGGCAGATGTCTCCAATGCTCTTGTCTCCTTGATCCGCTTCCCGCAGGAGCCGGATCTTGTCTTCCGTTGCATACCGTTTGACTTTCATTCGTCTGGTCCTTTCTTGGCCCAGACTAA
>Ga0364900_10066_pt1 | contig 45119 bp, 37 predicted proteins | sample ExccelJu500002D3_FD_206974 | JGI IMG/M metagenome (GOLD analysis project Ga0364900, IMG submission 206974) | Enriched cells from Trout Bog Lake Hypolimnion, Wisconsin, USA - BchlTB.July09.5000.02.D3 | ecosystem: Environmental > Aquatic > Freshwater > Lake > Hypolimnion/Profundal zone | place: USA...
CGGCCAGGAGATATTAAGATACCTGCATTAGTCACAGAGGCAGGACAGAGCGATCCGAGCCCGGACTTTTGCGAAGGGATCTGTTGTGAGTCAGGTTTTGTTCGATCAACCCGCCGTAAGCGAGGCCAAGGAACTGATAGAGTCCCAGGGCTTGCGCTTTGAGCCGGAACTCGACGACCTGGTAGGCCTGTACGAGGACGGCGAACTGATCGCCTGCGGCGCTCGCCTTGGATATGTCCTCAAGATGCTCGTTGTAGCACCCTCCCATCAAGGCACCGACGCATTGGGCGGACTGATAACCCAACTCATCCGGTCGGCAATCTCCGCAGGACACGACACCGTTTTCGTTTTCACCTCGCCAAAAAATGTGGCAAGCTTTAAGGCCCTGAATTTCCGCCTTCTGGTCGCTCACGACCAAACCGCACTATTGGAGCATGGTCCAGGACTCGAGGCCTATTTCGCCTCTCATGACTCCCAGATCACCCAAGGACATAACGGAGCCGTCGTTATTAACGGCAACCCCTTCACGCTCGGCCATCTTGGATTGGTGGAACAAGCTGCCCGGCAGGTAGATCGTCTCTACGTTTTTATTGTGCGCGAGGACCAGTCGATCTTTCCCTTTGCCGTGAGATTTCGTCTGGCACAGGAAGCCACGGCTCATCTTCGCAATGTGACTGTCCTGGACACCTCCCGTTACTCGGTGAGCGCCGGGACATTTCCTTCCTACTTTCTGAAGCGGCTTGATGATGTCGCGAAGGCTCAGATGCAGATCGATTTGCTCCTGTTTGCGCAACGCATTGCCCCGCACTTCAACGTCGAGTGCCGGTTCGTAGGCGAAGAGCCAAATTGTGAGACAACGGCGGCGTACAATAAATTAATGGCCGAAATACTTGAGGCGCACGCAATTCGGTGCGTGGAGTTTCCTCGTATCCTGGCGGGAGGATTGCCAATTTCCGCGACGCGCGTGCGTCAGGCGTTTGCCGCAAACGACATTGAAACCCTCCGTGGACTGGTTCCGCCGGCCACCCTCGAATTTCTGCAATCGCCCCTCGCGCGCCCCATCGCCGAGCGGCTTCGAAGTTAATTAATGGAGAAAGCCGAACTTATGCAAATCCGCCGCAAGGCCAGTGCGGGCACCATGCAATCCAGCGACCTGATGGTTGTGGTGGAGCCCAGCGACACACTTAAGGTCGAAATCGAATCGACCGTGAAAAAACAATACGAACACCTGATCCGCGCTCAGATCTCCTCGACACTAGACGAGCTCGCAGTGAGTACGGGTCACATTCAAGTCTCGGACCGCGGCGCGCTCGACTATGCCATCGCAGCAAGAGTCGAAACCGCGATTCGCCGGGCTTCAGGGGAATAATCATGGAAAAACTCTGGTATCAGGAATGCACTACCGGACGTCGTTTCATTATTAAGATCAATCCGGGCAATAAGATCACCACTGTCCTAGTGGACTTCGCATCCTCTCAAGGACTTCAGTTCGCTTCTTTGGTTTCGGCGGTTGGCTCGGTTCGCAACATGGAGTTTACGGGTATCCATGCGGGCGCCCACCTTCCCATGACCGAAGCCCGCACCAAGACGAACCGGATTGAAGGGCCTCTTGAATTGATGGCCCTCAAAGGGAATATCGCCCTGAACGCCGAAAAACAACTCGTCGGGCAGTTCTACATCCTCGGGGCCAAATCCAACGGGGACGTAGTGGGTGGACGCCTGGTGGAAGCAGAGGTTTTCACCACCTGCGAAATCGTGCTGGCCGAGTACATGGTGCAGGGCATTGAGTTTTATCACTCCACAACCAGTGGCGTGGATACCATTTATATCGAAGAACAGAGTGTGACAACCAAATGAGCGCAAGCATAAAACTGCGTCGATCACTACTCTATGTGCCGGGCAACATGCCGGGCATGCTGCAAAACATCCCAGTCTTTGAAGCCGATTGCGTCATGATCGATCTTGAAGACGCCGTGCCGCTGTCGGAAAAGGACGGTGCGCGCCTGCTCGCCCGGAACTTCCTGCGCTCCTATCAGGACCGGAACAAGGAGATGTTCGTCCGGATCAATGCACTTGACACGCCGTACGCCGCCGATGATCTCCGGGAAATCCTCTCCGCCTTGCCAGATGGCATCCGTCTCCCCAAGGCCGATACTCCGGAGATAGTGGAGAGGCTCGACACGATTCTCACTGAAGCTGAAGAGAAACTGGGTCTTGATATCGGTCATTTCAAGATCATCCCATCTATTGAAAGCGCTCAGGGCGTGCTCAATTGCGTGGAGACAGCCAAGGCATCCAGCCGCCTCGTGGCTCTCGCCTTCGGAGCGGAGGACTACACCGCCTCCATGGAGATCAACCGCACCAGGTCAGGCGAAGAGCTATTTTCAGCGCGTAACCAGGTGGTCTGGGCCGCTAAGGCCGCCGGGGTGCAGGCTATCGATTCGATCTTCTCGGATGTGAACGATATGGAAGCCCTGCGGACCGAGACCGTGCTGATCAAGCGCCTCGGCTTCACCGGCAAATCACTGGTTAATCCAAGGCAGATTGAAATCATCCATGACGTGTTCCGTCCCACAGACGAAGAAATCCAGCACGCCCTGCAGGTGATGGAAGCTATTAAACGGGCCCGGGAAATGGGCACGGGAGTCATCTCGATGAAGGGAAAGATGGTCGATGCGCCCGTAGTAATGCGCGCGGCCAGGACCATTCGTGAAGGTGTGGCTTTCGGGTTACTCGAATACGATCTTTCCGATGAGGTGATCCATGGCGAAAAATAGTATAGGACGAGAGATTCCCGCCGTTTGGAAAGGGCGTACGCTCGATCCATATTTAGATCCATGGACCCGCAAGCCGGAAGTGCTTCGCTCCACCCGCCCCTTGGTGCGTTGCGGCCACGGCACCAGCAAGCTGCTTCCGTCACTCCGGGCCGCCATTGAAATGTGCGGATTGAAGAGTGGCATGAACATCTCCACCCATCATGCCCTCCGGAATGGGGATATCCTTTTAAACGCGCTGGTCAAGGAAATCGACGCCATGGGTCTGCGCGACATTGGTCTGGCGTCCAGTTCGATTCACGCCGTAAATGCCGAACTCATTCCCTACATCCGCAAAGGCGTCATCACGCGGATCGAGACAGGCGTGAACGGCCTTATCGCAGAAATGGTGAGCAAGGGCGAGCTTGACTGTCCTATCGTCGTGCGCAGCCATGGTGGACGCGCCCGGGCACTGGCCACGGGAGAGGTCGAGGTCGATGCCGCATTCATCGCTGCACCGTGCTGCGATATCACCGGAAACCTCAACGGGGTCCAAGGTCCCTCGGCGTGCGGGTCCCTCGGATATGCCCACGTCGATGCCCGTTATGCCAAGAAGGTCGTTGCAGTCACCGACAACCTGGTTCGCTTTCCGGCATCGCCCATCAGCATCTCCCAGAGCGAGGTGGATTACGTAGTCAAAATCGATTCTCTTGGAGATCCAGCCAAGATCGTCTCGACTACTACTCGTCTAGCTCGCGATCCGGCGGCTCTGCTCATCGCAAAGTACGCTGCCGAAGTGATCGAGGCCTCGGGGCTGCTCACGGATGGTTTTTCATTCCAGACCGGAGCCGGTGGAGCATCGCTCTCAACGGCCCACCTGATTCACCAGAAAATGATCGCAGGAAAGATCAAGGGCAGCTTCGGCTGCGGAGGAATCACCGGATATTTCGTGGATATGCTGGAGCAGGGATACTTCGAGACCCTTTTCGATGTCCAATGCTTTGACCTGAAGGCCGTGGAATCCCTCCGCCGCAACGCGGGCCACCGCGAGATCAGCGCGAGTCTCTATGCCAATCCCTACAATCGGGGAGAGGTCGTGAATATGCTCGACTGCGTGATCCTAGGCGCTACCGAAGTGGACGTGGATTTCAACGTCAACGTCAACACTGAGTCGAATGGCTACCTCCTGCACAACACCGGGGGTCACTGCGACGCAGCGGCGGGTGCGAAACTTGCGATCATCGTGGCGCCATCAATGCGCGGCAGGCTCCCCATCGTCCGCGAGGCCGTAACCACCGTCACCACACCCGGCGAAACCGTGGATGTCATCGTTACCGAACGGGGTATTTGCGTCTCTGACAAGCACGTTGATCTCAAAAAGGAATTACTGCGGCGCAGACTGCCGCTCAAAGACATCCGTCAGTTCCATGATGAGATCACCAAAATCACCGGTAAACCGAAATCGGTGGAATTCGAGGACGAGGTGGTAGCCCTCATCGAATATCGTGACGGTTCCATCATCGATGTGGTGCATCGAGTACGCGAATGATTTCGGGATCGGATTTTCTCGATGCAAGGGATAACCGCCAACGGGAGCTTGATCGCACCGTGGCGGAAACGGGGCCGGAAGATGCGGCCTCGTTTCTCTTCATCAGCGCCAATGTTCCTGGAAGCGATAAGCATCGCCCCGGCATATCCCGCCTGCTCCGCAACGCCGTGGATTCTCTCCAGCAGGCAACAGGATTGAAAGTGTTGCAGACGCGGAGGGATCTCCTTGGTCCTTTCCACATCGCGTCTTCCAATCGTTCGCCCATTGAAGTCAAAAGAGCGGCCGTGGTCATTGAGGCCGAAAGCCCCTCCGCGCGACTTCTTGATCTCGATGTCTACCGTCCGGATGGTTCACAGGTGGACCGGGCTGGGCTTGGCCTTCCGCCGCGGCCTTGCATGATCTGTGCCGAACCTGCCCGTGAGTGCATCCTGCTGCGTAGCCATACAAACGCCGAACTCCTCGAACGTGTGGATTCACTCCTGCGGCCTTTCGTGCCTTCACCGCGTCTCATTCTCCCGGAATCTCTAGCGGACAACCTGGCCGTCGGGGTCCTGCGCGAATTGAACTTAACCCCTAAGCCCGGCCTGGTCGACTGCCACGACAGCGGCTCTCACGCGGATCTCACTCACGCGGGAATGCGCGCTTCCGCCGAACTGCTCCCCCACTACTTTTCCGACATCCTTGCGTGCCACCACCAACAACGCCCACTGCAAGATTTCGTGCAGGCCGGAATCGCTGCCGAAAACCGCATGATCCGGGAGATCCAATCCAACGCCCACAAGGGGTTCATCTTTCTCTCCGGCCTGGTACTCATGGCCGCCTGCGCCTGCGATGGGCGAGCTGAGCTCCTGCGTCGGGAGATCTCGGAGACCGCCAAACGTCTCTTCGCCCACGCCGGGTTGCCGGCTTCTCATGGAGTGGGCATTCGAAACCGCTTTGGCTTGGGCGGCATCCGGGCTGAAGCCGAACAGGGTTTGCCCGCCGTATTCGAGCACGGGTGGCCGAGGTACCGGGAGGCTCTAGAGGCGGGCTGGAGCGCAGGACACGCGGCTTTTTATCTCATGTCGGTACTCATGCAGCGGGTCGAGGACACCACCGCCGTTCATCGCTGTGGGCTCGAAGGCCTGGACCGGCTGCGCCGGGACGGAGCGCGTCTGCAAAAACTTTTGGAGCAGCAGCAGGATCCGGAACCCATGTTAGCCGCCCTCAACCGGGAATACTCCGCAGCAGGACTGACCATGGGAGGGGTGGCGGATTGCATGGCTCTCACCTTCGCTTTGCAGGAAACAGCCACTTAATCGTCTTCCCGCGCAACAAACGCCCCCAGCTGGACGCTGAAGCAATACACCACTTGCAAGCCAGAGGCGATGGTGTTTCAATAAGTAGTGAAACAGGGGTGCTCCAACGTCTGGGGCTGAGAAAAACCCTCGAACCCGATCCGGATAATACCGGCGTGGGAAGATTTCGAAAGAAGCGACGCTTCGTGGCTCTCTTGTTTCAGTCGAAACCAAGGGGAGTCTATGAGCGCACCAGCAGCTTTCATTAAAATCCGCAAACAATTTCATATCGATTCTCTGGGAACGCAATCCCCACAAACTACTTGTGGAACGAGCGTGACTGCACTAGCTCTCAAAGCTGGTTGTCTGCTGACGAAGTTAATCTTGCTCGTCTGCCTGATCGCTCCACTCTGCGCACTTGCCCAGAATTCGGGGACATCTCCCGATACGCCGAAGCCCACCACTCCCGCGCAAAAATTGCCCACGGTGATCACCAAGGTCGTGGTCAGGGGTGATGCGGAGGAGGTCTATCAGCAGAGCAGCGCGACCCTCGGCGGATTTGAGCAGTTGCCATTAGCCGAAACGCCGCAGTCGGCGCTCGTGGTGACGCGCGGCGTATTGGACGATCAGCAGGCGAGAACGCTTACCGACGTGATCAAGAACGATGCGTCCGTTGGCGAAGATTACGCACCTGTGGGCTATTACGCGGATTTTCAGATTCGTGGTTTCCCTATCGATCTGGCGACGGGCATGAAGATCAACGGGCTGACCATTGCCGGCGAGCAAATGGTGCCCTTGGAGAACAAGCAAAGCGTCGAGTTCCTCAAAGGCCTCGCCGGGATGGAAGCCGGTGTTGCGTCATCGGGCGGACTGGTCAACTACACAACCAAGAGACCGGCATCCGTTCGCACGCTCACTCTTGCCACCGATCAGCGGGGGACCGTCTTTGGCCACCTGGATCTGGGCGGACTATTTGGTGCCCGCAAGCAGTTCGGTCTGCGTACGAATCTGGGCGCCGAGAGCATCCGCTCATACGTGAATGACGCGGATGGATCGCGCGAGTTTGCAACCCTAGCGGCTGACTGGAAGATCGATTCGAAGACGTTTTTCCGCGGCGATTTCGAGTATCAACACCAAGTGCAGCGTTCAGTGGCGGGATACCAGTTGCTGGGCGGCACCGTGGTGCCCACGCAGATTTATCCCTCAACCATGCTCGGGCAGCAGCCGTGGGCAAAACCGAATACCTTCGACGCTTTCAACACAAGCATTCGAGTTGACCGGACAATCACCAACAACTGGCGTGCCTATGTGACCGCTGGAATGAGCCGTTCGTTGATCGACGACAACATCGCGTATCCCTACGGCTGCTACTACGTCGCAGCGTGCAATACAGGCGGAGCGCCCTATCCGTGGTTCTTCAGTCCCGCCGGAGACTACGACGTTTATGACTACCGCAGTCCGGGCGAGTTGCGCATCGACAATCAGTTCGAGGCAATCATCCTCGGACACCAAAAAACTGGACCCATCAAGCACAATCTTGTAGTCGGAGCCAACCTGTTGCGGCGCAGTGTCGCGCTGCCAGGGGCAGTTTTCAATCCTGTGGGCACCGACAACATCCATCAACCGCTGATGCAATTCCCGATTTCGTCTGACACGCCTGCAGCTGCGACGCTGCAGGAAGACAGCCATCAGTACGCTGTCGTGCTCCAAGACCGGATCGAGCTACCGGGCCGAATCACCGTCTCTGTGGGCGGACAAATCGACACGCTGCATGACCATAACTATTCTCCAGTAGCATCAGGGCAGTCTCCGATTTTTACAAACAAGACGCTTTGGTTACCGCAATACTCGATTTCCTTTAGACCGATTAACGACCTGACGGTGTATGGGAACTATGGTGTTGCTCTATCGCTGGGCATACAGGCGCCATTCTGGGCGACGGCGACATCCGTCCCGTTCCTTTCCCCGTTCTTTACGCGACAAGCGGAGATCGGAGCAAAGTACGAGGCAAACAAACGGTTGCTCCTGACAGCAGCTATATACCGCATGCGCTCGCCGTTCTTTTATCCCAAGCCGCTGCCAGACGGTACGCTGGACTTCTTGAGCGAAGGCCACGAAACTCATCGTGGCGCAGAGTTCAGCGCCCAGGGCCAGGCAGCAAGCTGGTTGCGCCTTACGGCAAGTGCGGCGGCAATTGCCGCCATCTCGGATGGAACCGGAACGCCTGCCTTTGACAACAAGCAGGTAATCAATCAACCACGCTTCCGCGCCACCCTCTCAGCGGATGTACTCGTGCCACATGTCCCCGGTCTCGCGCTGTTGCCGGGTTGGGGATACACCGGGAGGAAGGCCGCAACACGCGACGACCTGGTGAACGTGGGCGGATACAACCTCTTTAACATGGGCGTGCGTTACACTCCGCGCGGAGACCTGAGCCGCGTCACCTTCCGCCTGTACGCGGATAACATCACCAACAAGCGCTACTGGAAAGACACGGGCGCAAACTACGGGGACACATTCCTGCATGTCGGCGCGCCTACCACGGTGCGGCTCTCAACCCAGTACACGTTCTAAAGAGGAGAATGCGCGGCAATGGAGTATCTCAACATGGCGCGAAATGCGAACCTCCATCCGGGATGGACCGAGGCATGACCGACGATCCCAAGGTGCATGGGCTGAGCGGTAATTGGGTGAAACCGGATTGGCCCTTTCTGACCGATCCGGAAGTCAGCCGGTTACTGGCGCGCTATCCCGATGCGGGTGGAGCGGCGCGAGTGCTCACCCGCAGCCCGCGTCCATTCTCGGCAGCAGGCGTCGTGGAGACTCCGCAGGGGAAGGTATTCGTTAAGCGACATCATGAATCCGTTCGGGATCGCGAAGGGCTGCTGGAGGAGCATCGGCTGATAGCGCATCTCCGCAGTCACGGAGCGTGCGTGCCGGCAGTGCTCGCGGACGAAGATGGCGAGACAGTCATTCGAACCGGCCCATGGACTTACGAAGTGCATGCGCTGGCGGAAGGACTCGACCTGTATGAGCAGGAATTGTCCTGGATGCCATTCCACAGCGCGCAACAGGCCCATGCAGCAGGACGCGCCTTGGCACAACTTCACCTCGCGGCGGTCGGCTACGACGCACGGCCACGCCAAGCCAAAACCGTGGTAGCCAGCTTTTCGATTTTTGCCGCCGGGGAGCCGTGGCCGGTACTGGAAAACTACGTTGCGCAACGCCCTGCCCTGGCAACATATCTGGCGAAACGCGATTGGCGGGCGCAAACAGATTCGGCGCTGATGCCATTCCACCAAGGGCTGCAACGCTGGGTAGCGTCGTTAAAGCCGCTGTGGACACACAACGATCTGCATGCCTCCAATCTGTTGTGGTCGAGCGATGCAGAGGATGCCAGCGCCGTCTCGGTGATCGACTTTGGATTGGCGGATCGCACCAACGCCGTGCATGACATAGCGACGGCCATCGAGCGCAACGGAGTGCAGTGGCTGGCCTTGGAAGGCGACTTCGACAATGTAGTACATCTGAAGCACATCGATGAATTGTTGCGCGGATACGAAGAGGTCCAACCGCTCACGGATGCCGAGGCGCATGCGGTCGCAGCCATGTTGCCCCTCGTGCATGCTGAGTTTGCACTATCGGAGGCGGACTACTTCCTCCGTGTGCTGAAGTCTGAGGAAAGCGCGTCAATAGCGTGGGACGGATATTTCCTCGGCCACGCCATATGGTTTCGCGGCAATGCCGGGAGGAGGTTGCTGGATCACCTGGAATCCTGGGCAGGCAGCAGGCAGCGCGTCGTCCCCGGCAGCAGGGAAGTGCAGGTGAGCAATGTCACTACTTGAGATTGCCGCCGTCATCTCCTCCGCTCTGGGCATCTGGCTCATGACCCGCCGAAGCCTGACATCGTGGCCAGTGACTCTGCTGGCATGCGGTTTGTACGCCGAGGTATTTCACCAGGCAAAGCTGTATTCCGACATGCTTCTCCAAGGCGTCTTTGCGGCCTTCTGTCTATATGGATGGTGGCACTGGTACCGCGGGGTACGCGAAGAAGGTGCCGTAAGAGTGGAGCCGCTCGCGTGGCGAGGGATATTGTGCGGCGTAGCGGCTGGCACGGCCGGCAGTCTGCTGTTGGGATATCTGATGGCGCATTACACCGATGCCGCGATACCACGAATAGACTCCACGCTGACCGCATTCAGCCTGGTAGCGCAGTGGTGGGCCACGCGCAAGTATCTTGCAAACTGGGTAGTGTGGATCGTGGCCGACATCGTGTACACGGGCGTTTTCGTTTACAAGCAGCTATATCTAACGGCGGGCCTCTACGCGTTTTTCGTCTTTCTGGCGGTGCTCGGCCTGAAGGCATGGCGCAAGGCTCTGGCCGAACAGCAGGCGGAGGCGATTAGCACAGTGGAAGATCCCCTCCGTTCCGCCTAGAAACCGTATCTTCGAAAGAAGTACACGGCCATCGACCAACCAATCACAATCACCATATAGCGAACATGCTTAGGGTCCATCTTCTGCGCGAAATAAGCGCCAGAGTATCCGCCGATAACTCCTCCCACCAGCATGACTCCTGCCTGCGCCCAAAAGATCTTCCTGGCAATCACGAAGATTATGACGGCAATCATGTTTCCCGCGCCCACCAGCGTCGCCTTATATGCGTTCATGGTATGGATGCTGTCCATGCCGAGCAGCGCCAGAAACGCCAGTGTTAGAATTCCGGCTCCGGCGCCGAAATAGCCGATATAGACGGCAATACACAATTCAACCGCTATAGTCCAAGTCCAGCTCCGCCATGAGCGTTCGCCGACCTTTGCCTTGCGCTCGCGAACCCAGCGCGTAATGCGTCCGCTGAACATGAACATGAGCGTGGCCGAGCTGAGCAGGTAGGGAATCAACCGGAGGAACGTCTGCTGTGGCGTTCTCAGCAGCACGAACGCACCGATCAGTGCCCCCAGCAATCCGGTAATCACCAGCGGGATCAGTGTGCTTGCCCCATCCTTGGCGAATTCGCGCCGGTATGCGCCGATGCTGGCCAGGGCTCCGGGCAGCAGCGCCAGTGTGCTTGTCGCGTTTGCCTGGATCGGAGGGACGCCGGTAAAAACCAGCGCCGGGAAACTGAGAAAACTGCCGCCGCCCGCCACCGAATTGATCGCGCCAGCTCCAACGGCAATGAAGAAAAGGATAATTGCATTATGAAGGCTAAGACTTGCCATGACCCTACCGGGATATATATTTGAACGCTATTTATATGTAACTTGAATTTCGGAGTGTCGGATTCTATCTCCAGCACGAAGTTGAAGCCGCTACCTGATCCTATTCTAATGGTTCTGCATGTGCGGTGTTAAAATCATCAGTACCGTTCTGCTTGGGGCCTTGGGTTTGGAGCTCCGTGCCAGCCCATTCGAAAGGCAATCGGTCATGTCGAAGCTGATGTCGGCTGTTGTGAAGAGCGAACCGAAAGCGGGCGTCGAAATCCGCGAGGTTCCTGTCCCTGCCGTTGGCCCAGCCGATGTGCTGGTAAAGGTGAAGGTCGCCTCCATCTGCGGCACCGATCTACATATCTACAATTGGGACCCATGGGCGCAGGGACGCATCACGCCTCCGCTCATTCCCGGACACGAGTTCTGCGGCCACGTGGCCGCCGTTGGCAACGAGGTCACAAGCGTTAAAGAGGGTGACTTCGTCTCCGCGGAGATGCACGTCGCCTGTGGCAAGTGCCTGCAGTGCCGAACCGGCCAGGGTCACATCTGCCAGAACGTCAAGATTATCGGCATCGACCAGAACGGAGCCTTCGCGGATTACGTCGTCATCCCCGAGTCGAACATCTGGAAACTCGATCCCGCCATCCCGCACGAGTACGCCTCCATCCTCGATCCACTCGGAAACGCAGTTCACGCCACGCTTGCCGGAGACGTGGCTGCCAAAACCATTGCCATCACCGGATGCGGCCCCATCGGTCTCTTCGCGATTGCCGTGGCGCGCGCCTGCGGAGCCGCCCAGGTCTTTGCCATCGAGGTTAACCAATACCGCCGCAACATTGCCCGCGAGATGAAGGCCGACCTGGTGCTCGACCCCGCCACCCAGGACGTGCGTACGATCGTCCGCGACCATACGAACGGTTACGGCGTCGATGTGCTGCTGGAGATGGCCGGACACAGGGATGCCGTGAAGCTCGGCTTTGACATTTTGCGCACCGGTGGCCGCATCAGCCTTCTCGGCATCGCTTCGCGCCCCATGGAGCTCGATCTCGCCCGCGACATCATCTTCAAAGGCGCAACCGTGCTTGGCATCAATGGCCGCAAGATGTTTGAAACCTGGTACCAGATGACCGCGCTGTTAAAAGCCGGAAAGCTAGAGCTGCATCCCGCCATCACCGACCGGCTGCCAATCTCGGAATTCAGCAAGGGCATGGAGCTGTTGAACTCCGGCAAGGCCTCGAAGATACTGCTCTATACCGATGGCGTTGACAGCGCGTTTTAGAAGGGACTTTCATGACCTCGACTCGGATCAATCCACTCTCGTTCCTCTCCGACGAACTGAACGCGCTGAAGCAGAAGGGCACCTATTTCAAGCTGCGCGTGCTCGACGACGAGCAGGCAGCGGTCTGTCATTTTGACGGACGCAAAGTAATTAATCTCGCCTCGAATAACTACCTCGGACTCACCACCCACCCCAAGCTTCGCGAGGCCGCGCTGGAAGCAACGCGAAAATACGGAGTAGGCTCAGGCGCGGTGCGCACCATTGCCGGGACCATGAAGATTCACATGGAGTTGGAAGAGAAAATCGCGCGCTTCAAGGGAACGGAGGCGTGCGTCGTCTTTCAGTCTGGCTTCACGGCCAACGCCGGAACCGTGTCATCGTTCCTCGGCAAGGACGACTACATCGTCAGCGATGAACTGAATCACGCCTCGATCATCGATGGCTGTCGACTCTCCCGCGCCCAGATTCTCGTCTTCCGCCACAAAGATGTAGCGCACGCCGAAGAGCAACTCGCAAGCGTCTCCAAACTGCCCGGCAAGAAGTTGCTGATCACCGACGGCGTCTTCTCGATGGACGGAGACATCGGCCCTCTGCCCGGCCTCTGCGCAGCCGCCGAAAAGTACGGTGCCATCATGATGGTCGATGACGCGCACTCCTCCGGCGTCCTCGGGCGCAACGGACGCGGCACCGTCGATCATTTTGGCGTACACGGACGCGTGGATATCCAGGTGGGCACACTGTCGAAGGCTATCGGCGCACTCGGCGGTTACGTCTGCGGCACCCGCGATTTCATCGAGTACCTCTACCATCGCGCTCGTCCATTCCTGTTCTCCACCTCGCATCCACCCTCGGTAGCAGCCACTTGCATTGCCGCATTCGACGTGCTGGAGAACGAGCCAGAGTTGATCGAGCGCTTGTGGTCGAACACCCGCTTCTTCAAGAAGGAACTCGGACTGCTAGGCTTCAACATCGGCGGCATCACCACTCCAGCCAGTGAAACCCCCATCACGCCGATCATTATCGGTGATGGACGCGCCACCATGGATTTCAGCAAAGCCATATTCGAAGCAGGAGTTATGGGTACCGGAATCGCCTTCCCAACCGTTCCCGAAGGTAGAGCTCGCGTGCGTACCATCGTCACCGCCACTCATACCGAAGCCGAACTCAGTCAGGCTCTCGAAGTCCTTGGCCAGGTTGGTAAAAGAATGGGCTTGATCGGATAACTCAAATCCGCACGAGATGTAACGATTGGCCTTTCAAGGTAGGAACAACAAGAAATGTCGGGTGCCCCAGGTTCGCGACGCCGCTTTTGCGGCGATAACCTAGGAAGCAACTCCTTCCACCTCAGCGGCGTTTGCAGTTTCCGTAGTTCAGCAGATGGGATGCGCTATCCCTTCGCCAGTTCCGCCAGTAACTCTTTACCGTACCGCTCTGCGCGCTTCGGCCCCATGCCCTTAATGTCCAACAATTCCCTCATCGAGCGTGGCTGCGACCGCGCGATCTCCAGCAGTGTTGCATCCTGAAGCACGCAATATGCGGGCCAGTTGTTTTTACGGGCCAACTCCAGCCGTAACGTGCGTAGCCGCTCAAAGCGAGCCTCGACCGCACGTCCGTGCTCCACTCCCACCTTGCCGCCGGCAACTTTCTTCGAGGCTTCTACCTTCGCTCGCGGCGCCCGCTCTTCCCGTTCGCGCGGCGGCGTACGCACGACAGTTGTTTCTAGCCCGCCGAAATATCTCGAAGCGCTCGGGTGCCCCATGTTCGCCTTCTGTTGGCTAGCGTGGGATAGTTGACTTTGACTCTGCACCTTACCTGCACTCAACACATGCAAAAGCCGCGTTCCGAAGTTTTCAATGATCTTCGCATGCACTTCGAAATCATCGCGCAATTCCAGAAGAGTCTTAGGAGGATTCGCGACCAGCCTGCTCAACAAATCGTCTGGCAGGTACTGAAAAAATATCGTCCCCAGAGCGCGTACAACGTCCCTTCGAACATCCTTCAGCCGCGCTAGTTGTCCGTCTTCGGAACCCAATGTCACCGGACCCATGGTCCGCTCTACGATCTCTGCGCGAGGTGTGACTGCGACACGTCGCGGTACAGATGTCTCTGGGGGCACTTCGCGCGGGTGGCCCAGAGTTGGCGCGGTTCCAACTCTGGGGCTCGCGAGTCCAATATCGTGCCGAGAGTCTCTACGCTGCGTCTTTTCCGGAGAGATCGCCGCCGCCACTTCCGCCGCCCTTCCCGTAACCTTCAGCTTCGGATTCCTCGCACGGCAGACATCGCAATCGCAATTCTCCGGAATCTTGTCCTCGCCAAAATACTCGAGAATCTGTCGCCGACGGCAACGCTCCCAGCGCGCATAGTTCTGCATGGCGTTCAGTTGCTTGTTGCCTTTCGCCTGCAAGACCGCAATTTGTTTCTTGGTGATCTGGCTGTTGGTTTCGCCGATCTTCTCGATGAAGAATTTCTGCATCATCACATCGGCCGGAGCGAAATACAAAATGCACTCCGCGGGCAGTCCATCGCGCCCCGCACGCCCCGCCTCCTGGTAGTAGGCCTCCAGGCTCCCGGGCAGGTTGTAGTGAATCACAAAGCGCAGATTGGGCTTGTTGATGCCCATGCCGAACGCATTTGTCGCTACAACAATCGCGTCTTCGCGATCGATGAAGCGGCTCTGGTTGCCGCTACGCATCTCCTGTTCCATTCCGGCGTGATAGGCCGTCACCGTCCGCCCGCGCAGCTTGCTTGCGATGAGCGATGCTACTTCCTCCACCTGCTTGCGGGTGGAGCAGTACACAATACCGCCTGACTTCTTCTGCTGGAGATAATCGATTAGCTCTTCCCGCTTATTTTTCGCCTTGGCAAAGACAATCGACTGATAGCTCAGGTTCGGACGGTCAAAGCCGGTAACGTGAATCGCAGGATTCTTGAGTTCGAGGTTGCGCACAATGTCCTTGCGAACCTCCGGCGTTGCAGTCGCCGTAAGCGCAATGGTCAAAGGATTATTCAGTTGCTTGCGCACCTCGCCCAATCGCAAATATTCAGGACGGAAATCGTGTCCCCACTGGCTGATGCAATGCGCCTCGTCGATTGCCAGCAGCGAAAGCTTACGCTGCGTAATGATCGACAGAAAGCCTGGCGCGCTAAACCTCTCAGGTGCGACATAGAAGAGTCCACGGAATCCATCACGCAACTTCGCCATTACCGCGCGCTGCTCGTCCCACGACTGTCCGCTGCACAGCATCATGGCTGGAATGCGCAGCGCGCGCATTTGCCGTACCTGGTCGGTCATCAGCGAAATCAATGGGGAGACAATCAGCGTAAGGCCGCGCAGCGATACGGCGGGCAACTGAAAGCAAAGGCTCTTGCCCGCGCCCGTCGGCATTACCACCAGCGCATCGCGGCCTGCCAGCACATCGTTTACAATTTCGCGCTGCTGCAAACGGAAGCGTTCAAGTCCGAAAATCGAGGTCAGAATGGAATCAACATCACTCATGGCTGGAAATCCCACTCTAACAGCAAAAGACCGTCAGAGTGGCCCACATCCGCCATCCTTTGGCGAATGTGGGAAGCGGCCTTGCAGCTACAACTCGTTGAATACAACCTTGCCGCCAACAATCGTTGCGCGCACCATGCCATAGAACTGCATGCCGTCATACGGACAGTTGCGCGAACGCGAGCGGGTCTTCATCACGTCATACGTCCAGCGTTTCTTCGGATCGAAGATGGTAACGTCGGCGACCGAGCCTTCGGCCAACGAGCCTCTGCCAGTCAGCCCTACAATTTTCGCTGGATTTGCCGAGAGCAACTCCACCACGCGCATCAGCGAAATCTTTCCCGTGCGATACAGCGTCGTAACGGTTGCCGCCAGCGCGATCTCCAGTCCCGTGATGCCGAAGGCGGCTCTGTCGAATTCCACTTCCTTCTCAAACAGCGCGTGTGGTGCATGGTCGGTTGCAATCGCATCAATAGTGCCATCGATCAATCCGGCCAGCATCGCTTCGCGATCCGCAGCCGAGCGCAGCGGAGGATTCATCTTGTAGCGTGTGTCATAGCTCGAACAGCTTTCGTCGGTGAACAGGAAGTGATGCGGCGTGACCTCCGCAGTTACATTCACCTGCGAAGCGCGTCCCAGCCGCACCATGGCAAGCGACTTTGCGGTGGAGACGTGGGCCACGTGCAAGCGCCCGCCCTCCTGGCTCGCCAGTCGAATATCGCGCTCCACCATCTGCCATTCGGAGGCCGATGGCTGCCCGCGCAACCCCAGCTTGAACGAAGTCACTCCTTCGTTCATCGGATTGCCATTCGAAATTCTTGTGTCTTCCGCGTGTTGAATCACCGGAAGCCCCGCCTTGGCGGCCAGGGCCAGCGCCTCGCGCATAATGTGGTCGTCCAGAATCGGCCTGCCATCATCGCTGACAGCCACCGCTCCGGCTCTCTTCAACCCACGATAATCGCTCAGCTTCTCTCCCTTGCTTGCCAGCGTTGCCGCCGCAACGGGGAAGACGTTTACCAGCGCTCCTCGTTCCTCGTCCTGCATCCAGCGAGTCACGGCTGGGGAATCGTTGATCGGCCGGGTATTCGGCATCGCGCAAACCGAAGTGAAGCCGCCCGCCGCCGCTGCTGCCGTGCCGGTTGCAATACTTTCCTTGTGAGTCTGCCCGGGCTCGCGTAGGTGAACGTGAAGATCAATAAATCCAGGAGCGACGATCAGCCCCTTCAGGTTGAGCGTTTCATCGACGGTAGCTTTGCTCAGGCCCGGCTCAGCAATTTCCGCTACGAGCCCATCGCGAAGCACCACGTCCGCCAGCCCATCAAAACCTCTCGCAGGGTCGATGAGGTGTCCGCCCTTCAGCAGTATCGCGCTCATCGCTTTCCTCCCAACAGCGTCTCCAGGATTGCCATGCGCACCTTTACGCCGTTCAGCACCTGCTCAAGCACAACAGATTGCTTACAGTCCGCAACCTCGTCGGTCATCTCCATGCCGCGAATCATCGGCCCAGGATGCATCACGAGCGCGTCCTTCTTTGCCAGCTTCAACTTCGCTGGCGTCAACTGATAGCGACGGATGTACTCGTCCACGTTGATCTGCATTCCGGAAAGACGTTCCTGCTGTACGCGAAGCATCATCACCACGTCAGCGTCACGAATCGCCTCATCCATCTCGCGCACAATCTCCACCCCAGGCGCCAGTTCGCGCGCCGACTCCGGTAGCAACACATCAGGGCCGCAGAAGACCACGCGTGCCCCCAGTTTGCTGAAAAGATGCGCATCGCTGCGAGCCACGCGGCTGTGAAAAATGTCGCCGATCGTGACGATCTTCAGTCCCTTCAAACTCTTCTTGTGATTCAGAATCGTGAACGCATCCAGCAGTGCCTGCGAGGGATGCGCATGCATTCCGTCGCCGGCGTTGATGATCGGAATATCGATCAACCGCGAGAGCATTACCGGCGCGCCAGAGCTGGGGTGCCGCATCACGATCGCATCCACAATCGACTGCAGCGTCTGTCCGGTGTCCTTTAGCGACTCGCCTTTTTCAATGCTGGCGGTGGCCGCATGGATGACCACAGTCGACGCGCCCATTGATTTGGCGGCGATCTCAAAGCTGGTGCGGGTGCGGGTTGAGTTCTCGTAAAAAAGAAGGGCGATGCGCCGGCCGCGAAGAGTCGTGCGGGGCCGGGCCGGATTCATACGCTTGGCCAGCGTGAGTATTTCGAGGATCTGCCGCGAATCCAGCGGCTCGATCCCGAGCAGCGACCGGGGCTTGGCTTTCATGTTGTCCTTCGCTTAGCCTTCGGATTCAGGCACGCGCTCAACCATGAGAACCTTTTCCATCTGGTCCGTCTCGGTGAGTTTGACCTCGATGATTTCCATGTCCGTGGTTTGCACCCGGCGCCCTACAAAAGTCGCTTCGATCGGCAGTTCGCGATGTCCACGGTCGATCAATGTCAGCAGCCTCACGCTTCGCGGGCGGCCCTGATCGAACAGCGCGTCCAGTGCGGCGCGTACGGTGCGCCCCGTGTAAAGCACGTCATCGCAGAGCACAACGTCTTTGCCGGTGATATTGAAGCCGATTGGGCGAGGCTCCACCACGGGCTTTGGACCGACCGTGGAAAGATCGTCACGATAGAGTGTGATGTCCAGCGAACCCACGGGCACTGCCGACTTTTCAATGCGTTCGATGTGCTTTGCCAGGCGTTCTGCAATCGGAATGCCCCGGCGGCGGATGCCGATAAGACCGAGGGTTCCGATCCCGTTGTTCTTTTCTACGATTTCATGCGCTAACCGAACCAGTGTGCGTTCGATCTCGGAGGCAGACATGATCTGCCCTTTTTCACGAAGATTGGGAGGACGGGAGATGACGTTCATAACTGCCTGATGATACGCGACCTTACGCGCGCGCGGCAAGCGTGCACCACCGGGCAAGCTACTCTTTGCGGCTGCTATCCCGCCCGAATATCGTCGCACCCAAGGCACCACCGAGGGCACTGAAGATCAGAAACAACAGCGCCAGCAGCGCTATAGACAACAGCATCATGATAATGAGGCCATGGTCGGTCGCAATGTAAGCCTGCAATTGATCCATTGATTGGCGTACCTCGGGGTCAACTGCAGAGGCTGTAGCTTCGGTAAGCTTTTCGCGGAGAACCGTTCGCAATTCCGCGCGCGCGTTGGCTGCAAAAAGCCCAAGTGAAAATAGCACCCCAAATATTCCAACTACCCAGCCCCCAGCGAGCAGGCCGAGCTTTGCACCCATCACAGGGGTCACCGGGCGATACCCAGACCAGCGGCGGTACAGCGTTACCGCTAATCCTCCCGATGCAAATATGCATAGCAACTTTAAGGGGATAATGGGAACGAAAAAGCTAATCCAAGCCAGCAAGCCTGCCACCAGGGCCGAGCTAAAGGCCGAGCGCCAAACCAATTTATTTACTGGGATTGATTCTTGGCGTTGCGGCTGTTCTATTTCGGGCGCGCTCAGTTCGTTCAGCATGGGCTCCGCAGGGGGTTGCAGATCCTCAGGAGTTCCCGGCGGAAGCGGTTCGGTTACAGGCGCCGTAGGCGGGCGCACCGGAACCTTAATCTGGGGTGCATGGCAACTCGGACAGAAAGGCCGTCCGTCCTCTACCACCACGCCGCATTGTCCGCAATCATGCTCCACAACTGAAAAGTTAACAGTCCGCTTACCCCAGAAGCAAATGGGTAGAAAACGGGTGGCTCGCATCCGCCCGCATTTGGCGAATGCGGGAACCAGGTCTGCCCCGCACTAGGACGGCTGCTTACCGCCGTAATCATCGTCGTTCTTGCCCTTGCCCAGACGTACATAAACCAGCGAAAACTCCGAGCCTTTGCCGTTCGGTTTCACCGACACCACGTGCTGATTGCCCTCGGTTCCCGCCTTCAGGCTGATCTCGCCAGAGCGGTTGTGCCCTTTGCCGCAACTTACCGGGCTATCCAAGCCGCGCCCGCTCCCAACCTCAACGTCCTGGCCGCCGCCCTTGCACTCCAGGACCGTTCCATAGCTGCTCAATTTGCCACGATAAAAAGCTAAAATCTTTTCAGGAGCATCGTCCGAGGTGTATTTCAATGCCACCACGTTCACTTTGAGGAATGGCATACTTAAACTTACATGTGCGCGGTTCTTGTCTTCGCCCGTACCGTGCTTCTCTTGCGCCCCCGGATAGAGCTGTAATCCTGTATCGTTCACTGCCTTTCCGGTGTCTACTTTCAGGCTTGCACCGGGTGCTTCAATGCTGACTTTCTTGTCCTGGCCACTGCCTTGGTTGCTGATCTTACAGCCTGCGATTGTCAGGGATCCGCATACCGCGGCTGCCCATAACACCTTCAGCACCTTCGTTTTCATAGAATCCTCAGTTCTGCGCGCCCGCGACTCTGCTTGCAGGTAAGCCGCCGCATAAGCCGCTCAGTAAGCTATGATACGCAAACCTGCGTCCGCCAGTTCCGCTCTCCTTGAAACCTGTGGACCCTTGAATCTTTAAAACCTTGCACTTCCGAATTGACTTACCCCTCCGCAACCTCTTACCCTTTCCGATTGGAGAGTCCATGAAAGTTCTTGTGCTGGGCGGCGGCGGCCGCGAACACGCTTTGGTTTGGAAGCTGAAGCAATCGCCCCGGGTGAAGGAAATCTTCTGCGCGCCCGGTAATGCCGGAATTGCGCAGGAGGCAACCTGCGTTCCCTGCGACCTGGCGCGCTTGAACTCGATCATCGAAGCTGCGGTGCAAGTTGGCCCCGATCTCGTCGTGGTTGGTCCTGAAGTGCCGCTCATGCTCGGCACCGTGGACGAATTGCGCCGTCGTGGCATTCCCGTCTTTGGCCCTACTCAGGCCGCCGCGCAACTGGAGTCCAGCAAGAGTTTCTCAAAAGCCTTCATGACCCGCCACCGTATCCCGACTCCGCGCTACGCTCAGGTTCACGCGCTTTCGGATATCAAGGGCGCACTCACCCATTTCAGCGCGCCCATCGTGGTTAAGGCCGATGGCTTGGCCGCAGGTAAAGGCGTTATCATCGCCGCCAGCAAGGAAGAAGCCGCCGAAGCCGCCACCGCAATGTTGCAAGGCTCGCTTGGAGAAGCCGGAAAACACGTTCTGTTCGAGGAGTTTCTTGAGGGCGAGGAGATCAGTTTTCTGGTAATCAGCGACGGCGAGCGTGTCGCCCCGCTGGTTGCCGCACAGGACCACAAACGCATCGGCGACGGCGACACCGGACCGAATACCGGGGGCATGGGCGCCTACTCCACCTCCAGCCTGCTCGATGACAATATGCGCGATTGGCTTCTTCGCCACATCGCCCGCCCCGTGATCGAAGGCATGGCGGTCGAAGGCGCGCCCTACACGGGAGTGCTCTATTGCGGACTGATGATGACCGCCAAAGGCCCCCAGGTACTCGAATTCAACTGCCGCTTCGGCGACCCCGAAACCCAGCCAATCCTCATGCGTCTGGATAGCGACCTGCTCGAAGCATTCGAGGCCAGCATCGAGGGCCGCATCAGCGACGGCATCTTCCGTTGGAGCCCCGATCCGAGTGTCTGCGTTGTGATCGCCGCAGGCGGATACCCCGGCCCGGTACAATCCGGCAAACCCATCTCAGGTCTGGATCAAGCCAATGCAATCGACGGCGTAAGGGTTTTTCACGCCGGAACCAGCCTCGTCGATGGACAGATCGTGACCGCTGGCGGACGCGTCCTCGGAGTTACGGCTCGCGCCACTACTCTGGAGTCTGCCGCCGCCCGCGCCTATGAGGCCGTGCAATGCATCAGCTTTGAGGGAATGCAGTACCGCACCGACATCGCCCATCGCCGCTTGAAGCACTGATCGACGTCAGGTGGCCGCTTGTTGCAGTTGCTTTTGTTTATATGGTGTCACCCTGAACGAAGTGAAGGGCCCCTATAGCCTCAATCAGGCCGTTCAGTCCCAAGTTTCTCAACCAGCACGGCCCGGAGTTAACCCGGTCGCGCAGCGCTTCACGAGAGCAAAACCATATGGATAAGAAACCGCTAGTCTCTATCATCATGGGCAGTGACAGCGATCTCGAAATCATGAACGAGGCCGCCAAGGCGCTGGAACTCTTCGACATTCCCTACGAAATCGACATCTGTTCCGCCCACCGTTCCCCAGCGCGCACCAGCGAATTCAGCCGAAAGGCCGCATCTCGAGGCATCCGCGTCATCATCGCCGGAGCCGGTGGCGCTGCGCATCTTGCCGGAGTCATCGCCGCCGAAACCATCTTGCCCGTGATCGCCGTGCCCATCGCGGCCACGTCGCTCGGCGGCCTCGATGCGCTGCTCGCCATGGTGCAGATGCCCGCTGGCATTCCCGTCGCCACCGTAGCCATCGGCAAACCCGGAGCCACCAACGCTGGAATTCTCGCCACCCAGATCCTGGCCACCAGTGACACCGCATTGGCGAAAAAGCTCATCGCATACAAAGAGAAACTCACACGCGGCGTCGAAGAAAAATCACGCAAACTTCAAGAGAGCCGCGCCAAATAAGCAGCTCACCGCTTCAAGGAGAACCGCCATGTCTAATACCGTTCTTGCTTTCACCTTCCCGGAGATGATCGCCGCGCAGCAAGTCGAAATCGCGAAATGGGAGCAGTGGTTCCTCAAGCAACCGGCCTCCCTGCTCGACCTTCCCCTCGATCTCGCCAAGGGACAAGATCTGCGCTCCGTGCTCTTCCATGTGCTTTTCGTGGAGTTATATTTTGGCGAGACGCTCAACGACCTCCGCCAGTGGGACGGACCCCGCGAAGATCTCCTGAAACTTCCACATCAGACCTTCGCCGATCTTTTCGACATTCACCATCGCGGTCTCGCTTTACTCAAACAATGGGCCGAGCACGCCACCCCTGAGGATGCAGACAAGGTGCTCTCCCGAGGCGAACTACGCGCCTCAAAGAAGAAGTGCTTTATTCAGGTGATGGAGCACACCGTGCGCCACTTCGCCCAACTTGCCGTGGCTCTCCGTCTAGCCGGACACCCCACCGACTGGGGGCACGACTTCCTCCGCAACCCGTCTATGCAGTAGGAACGGAGCGAGCGAAGAAAGCGCACCCGATTTTTTGAGTTGTTTTATTCGTGCTCGGGCAGAAAGCGATATCCAATGCCGCGCACTGTAATCAGATATTTCGGTGTGCCCGGCGAGTCTTCGATATAGCGGCGCAGGCGCACAATAAAGTTATCGATGGCACGCGTGTCGGTGTCCTCGTGCAGCCCCCATACCTCTTCCAGAATCTGCTTGCGGCTCACGTTCTCGTTGCGATGCTCAATAAAATAGCGCAGCAGCGATGCCTCCATCAGCGTGAGCTGAATCCTTCCCGCCGGGGCACTGAGTTCCAACGTATTGAAGTCGAGCGTGCGTCCATCGAAGGCAAACACATCGTGAGGTCCCGGAGCCGCAATGAAAGACGCAGGATTGCCTCCACCCGGCGTACCGTTGGCAGACGCTCCTCCAATCGCACCGCGCTCCCCCTCCGCTTGTTCGCGCAACCATTGAGTGCGCCTCAACAAGCCATGCACGCGGGCGATAAGGATGCTGAGTTCGAAGGGTTTGGGCAGATAGTCGTCTGCACCGGAAGCAAAGCCTTTGAGCACATCCTCGGGGCGCGAGCGAGCCGTCAGCATCAGGATGGGAACGTAGTTGCGCGCGGCGCGTAATTGATCCGCAACCTCAAAGCCATCGACTCCCGGCAGCATGATGTCCAGCACGACAGCGTCAAAAAGTTCCGCGCGGTGGATTAATAGCTCCAGGGCCGCTTCGCCGCTCTCCACTGCAGACACTTCGTGCCCCTCGGCCTCAAGGTTGAACAGCAAGCCCTGCGCTAGATGAACCTCATCCTCGACGATCAGAATGCGCGACATTGCAATTGATGGTATCGCAGGCGGCAAGGATGTGCGAGGGGCTACGCCGTGATCTTATTCCCAAAGGAGCCGTCGCGCGCCAGGCTTGCCATATGGAGCGCGGCTTCCTTGCCGGTGCGAACGCAGTCAGGCACGCCGATCCCCTTGTAGAAATTCCCCGCGATCGACAGGCTCTGAATCTGCTTCAGGGCCACGCCGATGCGCTCAATGCGCTCCAGATGACCCGGCGTGTACTGCGCCATCGCGCGATCCCAGCGATAAACCTTCACGAACCACGGCTCGGCGGCAACCCCTGTGATTTGCTTGAGCTCCTTGCGCACTAGGGCAGTAATTTCTTCATCGCTAAGCTTCAGCACGCTTTGGTCCTTGGAGCCGCCGAGGAAGCAGCGTACGAGTGCCTTGTTGTCAGGCGCGCGGAACGGAAACTTGGTATGTACAAAGGTCGTGGCCAGCATGCGAGTGCCCTCGCTGCGCGGCACAAGAAAACCGAACCCGGGAGGGCAGGATTTCAACTGCTCCCGCAGGTATCCCAAAGTCACGGTGATCGAGGAGCTGTACTCCACCTTGCCCAGATCTTCCGAAAGTTGTCCGTCTGTAGCAGCAAGCATAGTGGACGCGATCCGCGCTGGGGTCGCGAAGATCACGGCGTCAAACTGTTCCGGACCGCGCTGGGTGATGAGTTCCCAGCCTCCGTCTTTCCGCGACAGTTGGCTGACCGTTGTTGAGAGACGCAGCCTCTGGGGATCAAGCCGAGCAACGATGGCGTCGATCAACTGCTGCATGCCTCCCTTGAGTGAGCTGAATAGTGGCCTGGGCGTGTATCTCTTCGCTTTCTGCATCTCGGCAAGCTTCTTGCGCGCGGCCAGCATGGCGCGGCAGAGCGAGCCATAATGCTCTTCCATCTCCACAAACTTGGGCAGCACGGCACGCACGCTCAACGACGCGGCATCGCCACCATAAACGCCCGAGAGCAGTGGATCCGCCAGCCGATCTACAACCTCGTTCCCAAAGTGCCGCTCCACGAACTGCGCAACAGTCTCGTCCCTGCCCACCGGACTCGGTGGATGCAGCAGTTCGCCGAGCATCCTGAACTTGGTGCCCCATGAAAACAACGAAGTCAGCGCCGTCGGAATCAGCTTGGTGGGAACCATGAACATCAGCCCGTCGGGCATGGGAACCAGGCGTCCCTTGACGAGGATGTACGTGACGCGTTGAGAATCGTTGGAGCCGATTAAATCGTTGGCGATGCCAAGCTCTGCGCAGAGCTGACTAGCCCAGGGCTTTTCCGTGAGAAACGAATCCGGTCCGCCCTCAACGATGCAGTCACCAATCTTGTCGCTGAACATGACGCCGCCGAGGCGGTCGCTTGATTCGAAGAGAGCGTAATCGACAGGCGCGCCCTTCGCACGCTCCTGTTCGAGATAATAGGCAGCGCTAAGTCCCGAGATACCGCCGCCGATAATTGCAACACGCATTTACAAAACTCCCTAGGAACCTGATTGTGCCGCACTTGCCAGACGCGCTCGCGCCAACTGCGCCACGGCACGCGCAAACAGCACCGAGTCATTCAGCGACTCGGCCCGCGTCAGCACGATACCCTTCGTGGCGGCAAAATTCTTGAAAGCGATATCAATGTCATAAAGCACTTCAACGTGATCGCAAACGAAGCCGATGGGCTGGACAAAAAGATATCGGTGTCCCGCCTCGGCAAGCTCCTGTATCACGCTCTCCACGGTAGGCCCCAGCCACTCTCCGCCGCTCATCCCCTGGCTCTGGAAGGCGAAATGCCAATGTCCGGCAATTTCCGGAACGCTGACGGCGACCAGTCTGGCGGTCTCGCGAGTCTGGCGCTCGTAATCGTCTCCCGCCTCAATGGTTCGCACCGGAACGCTATGCGCGGTAAACAGAACCGGCACCGGTGCATTCGCCTCCAGGCAGGCGCGCGACCAGCCATCGCGGAGCTTCTCCGAAAACGCCCGGATCAGCAGAGGTTCCGCATGCCATTCCGGTACAAAGTCAACGGTGAAGGGAGCCTTCCCGGTTTCGCCAATCACAGCCCGCCGATAGAGTCCGACGCTCGTGCGCGAGTTCTGCGGCGCAAGGCAGATCGCAAGGGCGTGCGTAATGCCGTCGGCAGCCATCTGCAGAACGGCGTCCCGAATGTAAGGCTTCCAGTTGCGCATACCAACATACGTGGGCAAGCCCAGCTCCACGGAAATATGACGAGCCTGTTGCAGGGTAATTTCCGTAAGAGGCGAGCGGCCGATCAGCGAATAACGGTGCTGAATCTCCTCCACCACGGCCGTAGGAAGCGGGCGTCCGCTGGTCACGTTGGCCAGGTAGGCGGGAACCTCCTCGATTCGGTCGGGAGTTCCATGCGCAAGCAGCAGGACGGCAGGCTTCTGCATACTATCGCCCGGTAGCGGCGCTACGGCGTTGCGCCGAATACTCCTGGACGAATTTTGCCAGGTTCTTCACGTTCTCCACCGGAGTATGCGGCAGTATGCCGTGGCCGAGGTTAAAGATATGTCCCGGGCGGTTGTCCGCAAGGTCAAGAATAGCCTTGGCCCGCTGCTTCACTTCATTCCATTCCGCAAACAACAGGACAGGATCGAGATTGCCCTGTACGGCAGGCCGGTTGTCCATCAACTTCCAACCCGCATCCAGCGGAATGCGCCAATCCAATCCAATGACATCGGCCTCGGTTTCATTCATTGAAGCCAGCAGCGTGCTGCTGTCGGTCCCAAAGTAAATAATCGGCACTCCGGTCTTCCTGAGCGCGGTGATCAGTTCCTTGGTGCGCGGCAAAACATACTGGCGATAGTCCTCAACGCTCAGGCAGCCCACCCAGCTATCGAATACCTGGATGACATCCGCGCCCGCCTTCACCTGATCGGCGACATAGGCCGCGAGTATCACGTTGAGCTTACGCAGCAACTCGTCCCAAACCGCAGGCTGGCGATACATCATCTTCTTTACTTCAATGTAGTTCCGCGAACCGCCGCCCTCAATCATGTAGCTGGCAAGCGTAAACGGAGCGCCGCAGAAGCCGATCATCGGAAGCTTGTTTCCAAAGTGCCTGACGCACTCGGCAATCGCCTCGGAAACATACCGCAACTCAGGCGCGCCATCGGTGGTCAGGACGTTAATGTCCTCAGCCGTGCGAATCGGCTTCTCGATCACCGGTCCTTCCGAGGCAGAGAAATGGAAAGGCATTCCCATCACTTCCAGCGGAAGCAGCAGGTCGGCAAAAATAATCGCCGCGTCCACGCCCAGATGCTCGGCGGCTGTGATGGTGACTTCGGCGGCCAGCGATGGCTTCTTGCAGATTTCGACAAGTGAGTGGTGCTTGCGGACTTCGCGATACTCCGGCATGTAGCGCCCCGCCTGCCGCATAAACCAAACAGGGGTCGAGTCGGTCGGAAGACCTTTACAAGCGCGGACGAAGATCGAATTTGGGGAAGACATACAGAATAAAGGTTATCAGAGCGCGAAAAATCACGCTCGCTATCTATAGGAGTCACACGCGATTCGCGACGTATATTTCGAACTGGCTGCATAAACAGGGTCTTGAAAGGCCACAGCTTCAGCCGCGCACTCGGGTGAAACCCCTACCATCGGCACATTTGCCATCCTAGAGCTACAGTACCCTGCCCCGGCGCCCTGCTCCTTACCATTCTTTACGTAATTCCTGAAATTCCTAAATGACATAGCAGTGACACTCGAGTATCTTCAAAGAAAGCCTTCAGAAGCTCTGCTTTCGTGGTGGGAAACTCGAGATGTGGATTGTTCGACTAGCTCTACGAAGACCGTACACTTTCGTCGTGGTTTCGCTCTTGGTATTCATTCTGGGAATATCGGCAATTCTCACCACGCCCAAGGACATTTTTCCGATCATCGATATTCCGGTGGTAAGCGTCATCTGGAGCTACAACGGACTCTCCCCCGAGGAGATGTCAAACCGGATGGTTACCATCTCCGAACGGGCGATGACGACCACCGTCAACGATATCGAGCACATCGAATCGCAATCTTATCAGGGCGTTGCAGTCATCAAGATTTTCTTTCAACCTAATGCCAAGGTGGAAACGGCGCTCTCGCAGGTAACCGCGCTGGTACAGACGCAACTGAGAATCCTGCCGCCAGGAACCACTCCACCGGCAATCGTCAAATACGATGTCTCGTCAGTTCCGATTCTGCAAATGGGCCTCTCCGGCGAGGGACTAAGCGAGCAGCAGCTCTTCGATTACGGCTTGAACTACGTCAGAACGCAACTGGCAACTGTGCAAGGCGCTTCCGTACCACTTCCGTACGGCGGCAAAGCTGCACAGATCATGGTCGATATCATTCCCAACCAGCTTTATGCCAAGCACCTGTCGCCCGCAGACATCTCCAACGCGATTTCATTCCAAAATCTCATCCTCCCAGGCGGTACGGTCAAGATGGGCGACCGCGAATACAACGTTCGCCTGAACAGCAGCCCACTGAGCATCGCGGCGATGAACGAGATACCCGTCCGGGCGTCTGGCGGGGCCGTTGTGTTGCTGAAGGATGTGGCCCAGGTGCGCAGCGGTTACACGCCACAGATTAACGTCGTCCGCATCAACGGCGAGCGCGCCTCGCTGATGACGATCCTGCGCAACGGACACGCTTCCACCTTGGATATCGTTAAGGACGTCAAGGCGGCTTTGCCACGGGTGCTGAAAATGTTGCCCCCGGCCTTTAGAATCACACCGCTGTTCGACCAGTCCATCTTCGTACGGGCGGCGATTTACGGCGTGTTGAAAGAGGGCATCCTCGCGGCGGTGCTGACCGGCATCATGATCCTTGTCTTTCTCGGAAGCTGGCGGAGCACGCTCATTGTTTGCACTTCGATTCCGCTCTCCATCCTCACCTCTCAGATCATTCTCAGTGCGCTTGGGGAAAGCATTAACGTCATGACCCTGGGCGGAATGGCTCTGGCGGTAGGCATCCTGGTCGATGACGCAACGGTCACCATCGAAAACGTGCATCGCAACATGGCGATGAAAAAACCGCTGACGCGCGCGCTGCTCGACGGCGCAGAGCAGATCGCGGTGCCAACCTTTGTTTCCACCCTTTCCATCTGTATCGTCTTCTTGCCCGTAGTGCTGCTGAGTGGGGCTGCCAGATTTCTCTTCACTCCATTAGCTATGGCGGTGGTCTTCGCGATGCTCGCCTCGTACTTCTTTTCCCGTACCTTGGTCCCCACCATGGTGCATTACATGCTGGGATCTGAAGTACCGATCTATGCAGTCGCCGAGGGTGGACACCGCGACCCCAATTTGAAGTTGAGTTGGGTCTGGCGTGTGCATTTCAAGTTCGACGATTGGTTTGAGGGAATGCGCGAGCGCTATCGTCAAATGTTGGAATGGTGCCTGCATAACCGGCGCCTCGTGCTGGGACTCTTCGGAACCTTCGTGGCTGCTTCCTCTTTGTTGGTCTTCGTCATCGGAGAGGATTTCTTTCCCGACGTCGATTCCGGCCAGATGCGCTTGCACGTCCGCGCCCCGGCGGGCACGCGGGTGGAAACCACGGAGCAGATCTTTGCCCAGATTGACGAAGAAATTCGTCACATGATCCCGCCCGAAGAAGTGGATCTCATCATCGACAACATCGGCCTTCCGGTCAGTGGTGTCAACCTTGCATTCAGCGACACCGCAAGCATAAGCTCCGCGGACGGCGATATCCTGATTTCGCTCAGGCCTGAAAAGCATGGCCCCACCCGCGAATACATGCGGCGCATCCGCGATCGGTTGAGCGAGAAGTTTCCCCAGGAAACGTTCTTCTTCGCGGCTGCCAATATGACCACGCAGATTCTGAACTTCGGGCTGCCCGCGCCCATCGACATCCAGATTGTAGGCCGCGACGGGGTACGGAATTATGCAGTGGCGGAGCGGCTTTTGGCTAAGGTTCGCCTTGTACCGGGCGTCGTTGGCGCACGCATTCAGCAGGAGGTGGCGCGCCCGCAATTCAATGTCAATGTGGATCGCGCCAAAGCGCAGCAACTTGGCCTCACGCAGCGTGACGTCGCGCAAAGCATGCTGATATCGCTTAGCGGCAGCTATATGGCGGCGCCAAATCAGTGGCTGGATCCCGCAACGGGCATCAACTACCAGGTTACGGTCCAGACTCCGCAGGCCTTGAATAACTCCTTGGACGCGCTCCAGCGTACCCCGATCAATGGGCCTCAGAACATCCAGACGACCGCGAAAGACACGCATCTACTGTCAACCCTTGCATCGGTCACCCGCTCAACCGCCCCATCCCTCATCAGCCACTACAACGTACAGCCGGTGTACGATATTTTCTGTGATGTCGATCGCCGCGACCTTGGTGGAGTGGCGAGAGATGTCCAGAAGATCATGGATGAAGAAACTGGCTCGGGAAGACTGCCACGCGGTTCTTGGCTGATTCTGCGAGGGCAAGCCGAAACGATGTACACCTCGTTCGCTCGTCTCGGACTTGGAATTATCTTCGCGGTTATCTTCATTTACCTGCTGATGGCCGTGAACTTCCAGTCGTGGCTTGACCCGTTCATTATCCTTATGGCGTTGCCGGGCGCCTTTGTCGGCATCTTGTGGATGCTCTTCGCTTCTCAGACGACTTTCAACGTCCCGTCCCTAATGGGTACAATTATGGCGATTGGCGTCGCGACGGCGAACAGCATTCTCGTGGTTAGCTTTGCAAACGACGAACGTGCAGCCGGCAAGGGATCCCTGGAAGCAGCTCTTTCCGCTGGCTACGTTCGCCTGCGTCCGGTCTGCATGACTGCCCTGGCCATGATTATCGGTATGGTTCCCATGGCTTTGGGTATGGGTGAAGGCGGTGAGCAGAACGCCCCGCTGGGACGCGCCGTGGTAGGCGGATTGATCTTCGCCACCGTAAGCACGCTGTTCATTGTGCCGATTTTCTACACCGTTTTCCGCAAGAAGGCCCCCATCGATTGGGACAAAGAGATAGACCTCGAATCGCATGAGGAACTACTGGAAGAAGGGACGCTACCTGCGTAGTTTGATATGACCCAGACGAATTCCACTGATCTCAGAGATGTCCGGAGCGGCACAGACGCAGCGCAAGTTCAGGTCGAAAACGACCAGCAGACGGAGCTGAATGCCCCCGAACATCGCAGCGATCTGCGATCAACCAGATCCGTGCTCAGGCTTGGCGTGTTGATGCTGGTAGTCTTCGGGCTGATTCTGTTTTTGGGCTACATCCCGCGCTTTCGAAACAAGGAGGCGATTGCTACCGCTGCAAAGCGCCAGCAGGAGGCTGTTCCCGCGGTTGTCCTGGTCGCCGCCATCAGATCGAATTCAAACGCCCAACTCTCTCTGCCAGGGTCCACGGCCGCGGAGGTGGAAGCAGGGATTTACGCGCGCGCTTCGGGTTATGTAACCAAGCGACTTGTGGACATTGGCGATCGCGTGAAGGCCGGGCAATTGCTCGCCGTCATCGACGCTCCCGATCTCGATCAACAGGTGGACCAGGCCCGCGCCAGTCTGCAACAAAGCGAATCCGTGCTGCGGCAGACGCAGGCGCAGGCAAAACTGGCACGCCTCACTTGGGAACGCTACAAGGTGCTGGTTGACCGCGGCGTACTCTCCAAGCAGGATGGCGATACCCAGGACGCAAATTACAACGTCTCCCAGGCAAATGTGCGAGCGGCCGAGGATACGGTGAACTCCAACCGCGCAAACTTGCAGCGTCTTATCAAGCTGCAAGCTTACGAGCGAGTGCAAGCGCCTTTCGCCGGAGTTGTCATCACCCGCAACATTGACATTGGCGCGCTCATTTCCGCCGCTGGCGGCAGCCTTGGCGGTGGAGTGAACACGGCAGGAACCGGAAGTGTCACCATCCCGGTTACCGGCAGCGCAACGCTGGGTGCGGAGATGTTTCGCATCGCCCGCCTGGATCATCTGCGCGTCTTCGTTAGTGTGCCTGAAAGAAACGCGCAGTACGTAGCAGTTGGGCAGACGGTAAACCTGCTCTTTGATTCTGTCCCCGGCACGACCTTTCCGGGCAAGGTAGTGCGCACATCACACGCAATCGATTCCGTCACGCGCACCCTGCTGACGGAAATTCAGGTGGATAACCACGACGGTCGATTGATGCCGGGAACTTTCGCGACCGTAACCTTCACCAACATTCGTACCCTGCCGCCGGTGATCATTCCCGGGGATACGATTATTACCCGGTCCAGCGGAGCCATGGTTGCGCTCGTGCGCGACAATACCGTCCATCTGCAGCCAGTAACAATCGGGCGCGATTATGGCGCGACGGTCGAAGTCCGCGAGGGCCTTCAGGAGGGCGATCTTGTCGTCGTCAACCCCGGAGATTCCGCCAAGGACGGAGCCAAAGTGACCACCCGGATGCTTGCCAGCAGCCCCACCATGCCAGATGCGGGCGCGGAAGACCCGTCCAACGGAACCAAGACGCGTAATGCCGTGAAGCCATCCGGAAAATGATGAGTTCGGCAGCCGCGAAGTCGGGCTGGCAAATCATGCTTTTGCAAATCGTCGTACCTGCTGTAAACACGCGTCCCGCGTGCCCTTGGGCGAGGAGTCGATAGAGAACGAGATGAGATCAACCTCACGTTTGTTCCAGCTGGGATTTTTCCTGCTTTGCACCACCTTGCCGCTGACGGCAGTCGCGCAGGATTACAGCGAGAAACATTTATCCGTCGCACTGCAAAAGACGGAAGAGACAAAAACGCGTCCCGCCAACCAGTCCGCGAACGGATTGGGACAGCCCGCGTTTATCGGCACATTCCTCTCCCACTTCGTTCCTCCGCTGCGATTGCAGAATACCGATCGCCTGACAAGTCTTGTCCGCCAGAAGAACCTCTATCTATCGTTGCACGATGCAATCCTGCTGGCCGTTGAAAACAATCTTGACGTCGAACAGCAGCGGTATCAAATCGCCATGGCAGACACCGATGTGCTGCGAGCAAAAGGCGGCGGGATAAACCGTGGCCTGCCGCTCACCGTACTCCAGTCCCCGGTTGGCATTGGTGGTCCAGGCAGCCCTTTACTGAATAGCGCGGCCAGCACCGGCGCAGTCAGCCCCACGGCTTCAACCGTGGCCAATGTCTTCGATGTAAACCAACTCACGGAAGCGCAGACAAACCTTTCAATTCAGGGCACCACCCCGTTCTCCGCAGGGCCTCCGTTACCGGGCTATGATCTAACCTTGCTCGGGCAATTGGCATGGGTACATCTCGAGTCGATTGCCACCCCGCCCGTCAAACCGGTCGTCACCAATAACGCCTTCGGCAACCTAACTTTGACCCAGGGTTACAGCACCGGCACCCAATTTCTCATTGGCTCCACGAACGCTTCCGATATCCTTAATTTTTTCGCGTCCAGCCCTGATCCGTTTCGCCGTCCCAACGTCGTTGGCAGCATCACTCAGCCGCTCTTCCGCGGTAGAGGAACAGGCGTCAATCGCCGGTTTATCCGCATTGCGGAGAACAACCTCAAGGTCTCGCGGTTGGTCTTTCGTCAGCAGCTCACCGATCTGATCTTCGGCGTCAGCCGACTCTACTATGACTTGGTCAGCTTGAACGAAGATGTCAAGGTAAAACAGGAAACGCTGGCCGCGGCGCAGCACCTCTACGAAGACGACAAAAGCCAGGTTGAGGTCGGAACCTTGGCTCCTCTCGAGCTAACCCGGGTGCAGGCGCTGGTTTCCGCAAGCGAACTCGATCTCACTCGCGCACAGGGACTCGTCCTGCAACAGGAAGCGGTTATCAAGAGCGTGATTTCGAGAACCGGAACCGCGGCCCCCGCTCTCTTCGGCGTGCGAATTATACCGACGGAAACTATCGTGGTACCGGCCACCGAAACTTACCCCCCGATGCAGGATTTGATCGCGCAAGGCTTGGCAAATCGCGCTGATTTAGCCCAGGCGGCCATCCAGGTCAAAAATGCTGAACTCAGCGTGAAAGGCTCGCGCAATCTACTCCTTCCGGAAATCGACTTGATCGGAACTGCGATGACGCGCGGCAATATCGGTGGCAGCACTCTCATCAGCGTGGCGCCGATTCCGATACCGCCCTCCACACCCGCTGGCAAGCAGACCCACTTGTACGAGGCGGGCCTTCAGTTCAGTCTTCCTTTCCGCAATCGCATTGCCCAGGCAGACGCAGCTCGCGATGAGATCCAGCTTCGCCAGATGCAGGCGCGTCTGCAGCAACTGGAGAACCAGGCGCGCGACGAAATTGAAAACGCCGCCACCGCGCTCCAGTCCGCGCGATCTGCATATGTCGCCGCAGGTCGCAGCCGTCAGTTCCAGGAGCAGCTACTCGATGCCGAAAGACAAAAGCTGTCCGTCGGGGCGTCGGTCAACTTCTTCATCGTGCAGGATGAGGGTTTTCTTGCACAGGCGCGCTCCACGGAAGTCGTCGCCCGCAGCACTTATATAAAGGCGCGCGTTTCGCTGGAACGCGCAATTGGTGTGCTGCTTGAATCGCACGACATCCAGCTAGCCGATGCCATCAGTAACGATCTTCCCGGTGCTTCACCCGGAAACACACAGCCTCCGAGGCCCGAGTAAACGTATTCCTTGCTGTTAATCCCGGCGGTGAAAGCCGCCGGGACATCCCCCGTCCAACAAGACTCGCTCAAAAAAACTACGAATCATTTGAAAAACTATTGACAAGGCGAGTCCGGAGCCACAAAATATTGTACTAGCACTTGATTCTATCCAAGATGTGGGCACGAGTTGCAAATGTTCTGGTTTACCTTCAAGGGAGAAGGTTCCAATCGAGTGCTGTGGGACTGGGTAGCCGTTCCAAACCTGCGAGGAGGCTAGACCTCGATTTAACCATTGTTCAGTCTCCGCGCTGCTCGCGGAGACTTTTTCATTTGTATGTCACGTTGCCGCAGTCCGGCGTGCATGTTACAAGAACAAGACAGGCGATGGTGCTCCGATGCCAACGGCAAAACGAAAACACGCCAAGGTACTGGCGGAAGTAGCGATTCCGGACAAGCTCTACTTTCGCATCGGCGAGGTGAGCGAATTGGCGGAGCTGCCGACCTACGTGCTGCGCTTTTGGGAGACGGAATTTTCGCAATTGAAGCCGACCAAAGGCAGCACTGGCCAGCGCATGTATCGCCGCAAGGACGTCGAATACGTAATACAAATTCGCAAGCTGCTTTATGAGGACGGATTCACCATTGCCGGAGCGCGGGAGAAGCTGCGTGAAGAGCTGCGCTCGAACAGGCCGGAGGGCAACAGTTCTCCGGCTTTGGCGCAAACTGAATCTCCAGTGACACTGTCATTTCCTGCGCCACCGGCTCCCGCCCATAAAGCACAGCCAACGGAAGAGCTTCAGAGCGTGCGGCGACAACTCCGCGACGTCCTCAGCCTTCTCTCGTGAGTTAGCAGTGGTCCTGGCTTACGTAGGCGTGCCCGTAATGTAGGCCTGCAAGTGGCGAATCGTCTCGCGTTGTTCAGAAAGTATCCAGTTCACCAGGTCGCCGATCGAAATCACGCCAACCAGCCGATCCTGATCCAGCACCGGAAGATGCCGGATTCGATTATCCGTAATGATCTTCATGCATTCGCCGACTGTGTGTTTCGGAGAAACTGCAATAACCGGAGAACTCATGATCTCGGCAACGGTAGTTTCTTTCGAAGAGCGGCCTTGCAGAACGACCTTTCGCGCATAGTCGCGTTCTGAAACGATCCCCACAATCCTGTCGTCGAACGTCACCAGCAACGCGCCAACCTGTCTTTCCGCCATCATCGCAATCGCGGCATAAACCATATCCGATGGAGATACGGAATAGATGAGCCCGCCTTTCTGCTTCAGAATTGGTCCAATCGACTCGGAAAGTTGCATCACAGCCTCCTATGGGAGGCGAGCATCATACTCCGATTCCAAAGCTGCTCGTTGACGGAGTTCAACTGAACCACATTCGGGTGTTCGTCAGAAGTGCGGCAGACTGCTAAACTCGTAGGTACCGGCGTCAGAATTTACTGAGAGGCGCAGTCAACCAGGCACATCCCTGTACATGGGCTTGCGTTGAACTCAAAGACCCAGTCATGCAGTTTCTTTCGCTTGCTCAATGTGTCGGATACGTAGCATTTGTCGTCGGTGTGTGTGCGTATTTACAGAAGAACGACCGCCGCCTGAAATTTCTGAATGGCGCCCAATGCTTGATCTACGGGGTGCATTTCGCCCTGCTGGGCAATCTTCCTGCGTCCTCCTCCTTGCTAACTTCCAGCGCCCGCTCGTTCCTGGCCCTCAAGACCCGTTCGCTCTACGTCGCCGCACTGATTCTCACGGTGAACCTAGCCTTCGGCTTCGTGTTCGCGAAAAATGCCGTCGGGTGGATTCCAGTGATTGGGTCGTGTTTTGCGACCGTGGCAATTTTCTTAATGCGCGGCATCCCGATGCGGCTAGTGATGCTTGTGTGTACCTTGCTTTGGTTGGTAAACAACATCCTGAGCGCTTCAATCGGAGGAACGATGCTCGAACTCGTCATCGGCATCGTGAACATCACAACGATACTTCGCCTCCTCAGATCTCGTTCCAAACCAACGCTCATTGAGGCGGAGCGCAGTACCATTCTGCTGAAGTAATCGGTCTGCGTTACGCTGAAACCCCGTACCCTTACGGAACGCGCGGAGGCGCGGCGCCCGCCGCTGGGGTGGTTTCTTCCGGATAGTTCAGGGCCTTCACGAGTTGGGTCAGCGTCCAGTTGATCGGCGTGGGGACACCGACTGCTTCGCCCTCCCTGACTATGGCGCCATTAATGGAATTGATCTCCGTGGGTGCGCCGCGCTCCACGTCCTGAAGCATTGACATCTTGTTGGTGGCATTGTTGCGGCAGGTGGTCTCCGCCCTCTCCACGGCTGCGGAGAAAGACAAAGGAATCCCCTTGGCTTCGGCCACAGACACGACCTCGCGAACAATGGCCCTCATCAACTCCCTGGTCTCCGCACGCTCGACCAACTGCCCATTCCTCACCCGGAGAAGCGCGCCCAGCGGGTTCATGGCGCAACTGCCTACGAGCTTCGTCCACAGCAGCAGATCTACCGATTGGGAGACGGCAACCTTGATCCCAGATTGCCGGAAGACCTCGGCCACCTGCTCCAGCCTTGTTGTGATCTGGCCATCCAACTCGCCGATGGTGGTATCCCCCATCCATGTATGGCGAATGGAGCCCGGCCCCAGCAGCGTTGTACCGTTGGAGGTTACGCCAGCCAGAACCTTTTCCCGCCCGACGACCGACGCCATGGTTTCGACGTTGCCAATCCCGTTCTGCACGGTCAGGAAAATAGTCCCCTCTCCCGCGGCAGGCAACGCGTCCTTGGTCGCCTGGAGCGTGCCGGGGCCCTTCACGGCCATCACGATCAAATCCGCTGGCGCCGCATCTGCCGCATTGACCGTGGCTCTCACCGGTATCCGCAGCGTTTCCCCCGTCCAGATCTGCTGGATCGTGACGCCCTCGCGATTGATGGTGTCCACCACCTCACGCCGCCTGCCGAGCAGCCATACTTCATTCCCGCCGGCAGTGAGCATCCCTGCAAATAAATTTCCAATAGCACCGGGTCCAACAACCAGAATCCTCATCTTCAGCTACCCTTATTCGCTTTCTTTCGGACTATGTTTCTCTTGTTGCAGCCAAACTGCCAACACTCGCGGAGGAGGCAACAAAGTCTCCTCCGCGAGTGTTGGCCTTCATTGGAAAAAGCCGATTAGCTGATTTTGGCAAACTTGAACAGGCCGCCCCCAGCACCCGGAGCGTTGACCAGGTAGAGGTCACCCCGCGAGTCGCTTGCTGCGATGTGGGGATAGGTAAATGGCATGATGTTGTGCAATTCGTCGTTATGCCAGCGTGCCAAAAGCTTACCTTTAATATCACAGATCGCCATGCTCAGGCCCATCGCCTCGGGGATGAAAACCGTTTCCTCAGGGTCGACATAAGCATGACACGGCTGAGATAGCTCGCCGATATAGCTGATCAATATGCCTTCCTTGTCAAAAATCCCGATTCGGCAGTTTGATCGGTCGGCGACAAACAACCGCTCTTGCTTGTCCAGCCAAATCGAATGGGGGCAGATGAACTGGTCGAGCCCCTCGCCCAACTCACCCCACGAACTAATCAATTTGCCTTCCGGGCTGAACCTGTGAATCTGTGCGTTTCCGTAACCATCGGACACAAAAATCTCACCGTTGGCTGCTACATAAACACCGGTTGGGCGATTGAAGGGTCCAGCGACGTGTTTCTGTGCAAAGCAGTAGCTCGCAACGATCAATTTCTCATAATAGCTGTGACGAGGCTTTATTCCCTGAATTCCTGCATAACCGGTATCCGAAGGCTTGTCCTTAGTGCCCAGGGTCATCATCAGCTTTCCTTCAGGCGTCCACTTAGATACCGTATGGTTCCCCATGTCTGCGCAGTAGATCATGCCATCGGGTCCGACATGTACATTGTGAGCCCGGCCGAACCAGCCTTGTCCCCATGTAGAAAGGTGATTGCCTTCACGGTCGAACACCGTCATCGGAAAGTTGTTCTCTCTGCTGTAAATGAAAACCCTATCCTGAGAATCGATCGCCAGGGATACCGAGTTTCTGAATGTAATTCCCTCGGGCAATTTCGCCCATTTATCGAGGAGCTCGTATTTATGTCTTCCAGAATCAAAAATCATGTCTCTCTGTCTCCTTTGTATGTACTAGCGTCACTATAAAGTTCTCGCTACACAGAAAGCCGTGTAGGCAAAACGCAAAAAGCGGGTCGGGCGGTTGGATCTCCGGTCGTTACTCGCGCACTTATAATTCCTTTTTGACAATCAACTTAAGCGAGAGCGCGAGAAATACTGAGACCATCAGTGCCCCAGCCATGGCGTACATCCCGATTACGTAACTTCCCGTGACGTCCTTCAGCCAGCCGATCAGCCATGGGCCTACCATTCCGCCAAGGGTGCCCAGACCATTGATCACGCCAATCCCGCCAGCCATCGCGGCTCCGGTCAGAAAACGTGAAGGCATGGCATAAAATGGCGCCCGCATCGAACTGATACCGGCGACCGCAAACGTCAACCCGATCATCGCGGGCAATAGCGAAGAGTACAGCACCGAAAACAAAAACCCAGCCGCAGCCATCAAGCCCGCCAGTACGAAATGCTTGATGTATTTCCGGCTCCGATCAACCTGCCGGGCCCACGGAATCATGACCACGCTACCGATGAGCGAAGGGATCGCAGTCAGCAGCCCGACCTGCAGATTTGACAACCGCCCATAGCTCTTCAGGAACAATGGCGTCCACATCGCAAGCCCGATGACGCCAATGAACCAGAAAAATACGGTAAGGGTCAAAATAACCACACGCGGATCCTTAAGTGCCGCCAGGAAGGAGTGCGTCGCACGGTCCCGCTTTTCTTCGCCCAACATTGAAACCAGGGCATCGCGCTCCGCCGGGGTCAGCCAGGTCGCGTCTTTGGGAGAGTCAGCGAGCACAAAAAGTGCAATTAATCCGCAAATCAGTGCGGGCAAACCCTCGATGATGAACAACCACTGCCACCCGGCGAGATGAAGAATGCCGTGCATCGGCAGAATCGCCGCAGCTAGAGGGCCGCCAACAACGGCGGACACTGGAAATGCAAGCAGAAACCACGCCAGTACGCGAGCACGGTAGTGAACCGGAAACCAAATCGAGATGTAGTAAACCACGCCGGGGAAAAGACCAGCCTCGGCGATTCCCAATAAGCAGCGCAGGGCAATGAAGCTTCTCGGCCCTCTGGCCAGCGCCATGGCCACCGCAACTATGCCCCAGCTAATCATAATGCGCGCGATCCACTTCCTCGCTCCAAAGTGATATAGAGCAAGGTTGCTGGGAACTTCAAAGGCACAATAACCAAGGAAGAAAATACCCGCAGCCACGCCGAACTGAGTCGCGCTCAACCCCAGGTCGCGGTTCATGGTCAAGCCGGCGAAGCCCACGTTGGTGCGATCGATATAGTTGACGATGTAGGCCACCGCCAGAAGAGGCACCAGACGCCAGGTAGCTTTGCGAATTGCGCTCTGTTGAACCGCTTCAAGATTGGAAGAAGGGCCCGAACCCCCGGGCGCCTGTATAGAAGTAGTGCTCATAGAGTTTTCTCTCCAGTGCGCAGACCCCACCGCTCTTGTCTCAAGGTGCGCCTGCCTGTCTCATCGGGATGGTCACATCGTACCATCGAGGCATAACAAATCAAACAGCAATATTGCGTCGATTTGGTTTTCAACGGAACATCGGAGGGGCTTGGGAGAACAACAATATAACTCCCTTGAATTCCCGGGTTGGCAACACTTTATGGACTCTGTTCGCTCAAGCGATTATGAAACGGGCCTCCGCAGATAGTTCCGGCCCGGCAACCGCCACTTCCAGAAATTCCATACCGCAACGAAAGCCATGTCGGTCAGTTCAGTGTTTCTACTGAGAAAGGCGCGTGGGCTAAACCGCCATTCGCGAATGGTGCGGATGATTCACGCTCTATCGTTAGGGAACCAGGTCGAATTCGAGTCGTATCCGACCATTGCGAAAATCGGTTCAACTCCGCCGATTCCTCACCTTCTCGCGGGGCTCAAGTCGCTCGTACTTGATTCGAGTACTGCAGCCACGATCATGTTCACTGTCGGCCAGCACGACGCGCCGCGAACGACCTTCACGCGTGGTCCGATCGGTGCCCAGGCCGGGGTAGAGCACAGGCCAGAGATGCTGATAAGGCTGGCTCCGGCGGCCGCAGCAAGATGGCCGGGGCCGGTATCATTAGCCACCACGCAGTGGGCTAGCTCGAAGAGCGCGCCATAGACGCCGAGGTCGATGCCCGGAAGGCAGATCGCAGTTGGAGCCATTTCCGCCGCGGCAAATTCTTCACTGGGGCCAGGACAGATCACAATCGCCATCCCTGCCGATTGCAGCGCCGCGGCAAGTTCCCTGAAATGCGGCCAGACCTTCTGATTATTGGGGTCATCTGCTCCCGTGAAGGGGCAGAGGATTGCAAATGAGCCTGGAGTGACTTTGTGCTCAGCCAGTAGCGCCTGTGCTTGTGTCCGCTGGGCATTGCTGGGCGTCCAACCCAACGATTCCGGGAAAGGCGCATCACTAGACAGAAAACGTCCTGCGAGATTCCAGTACGAATGCGCGGCATGGGCTACGCTCTGCCGGTGAAAGGCTTGGCATAGTAGTGGGCTTCGGCCTTCATTCGCATATCCTGAGGGAGAGAACCCCCCCAACCGCGCCTCTAAAGCAGAGTAAAAAGAATTGGTCATCAACAATGCCGCCGGAGGCACGCTTGAAGTGCAAGTTCGGCGCAGGCTGCGAAGCTGTTCCACCGAATCATTCATGCTGGCCGAGCGCACCGTCACGCGCCAGCCGGTGCCTTCGAATAGCGCGGGCGCCCAGGCTTTGCCATAAAGATTCAATTCGTAGCCGGCTTCTGCCAGACGGTGCAAAGCGGGCCGTGACAGCACCGCCTCGCCAACCCAATTGCATAGTCGGACCAACAGGACGCCCTTGAGTGTTTTCACAAGAACGCGATCCTAAAAAGAAGATTGCTCTACGTCTACTTGTCGGCGCGTGGCCTATTCAAGCCTTCAGTTGGCTTGAATAGGGGCTATTCCTAGCGTCGCGTGCCGAAATTTTATCGATGCTTTGTCCATAAGGGAAGCGAATTCTAAACGGAAAATACTGGTCGGCTTTCGCAGACGAATCCAGAACTTTTCTCCATCGTCCCGTACGCTGGTTGCCACTCGGCCGATCCACGGGAGCCTGACTCTTTACTCGTATTCCCGCCCAGCGTCCGCTAGCCGAGAACTTCGCGCCGCTTCTTCCACCCCTCTCGCGTTCTTCGTCCTCTTTTCAGTTCTTCTCTGCTCGTGTCCGGAGTAGAATGACCAGCGACACTTTCGCACAACGATTGTTCGCCGGCTCCGCTGTCCCAGCCGATGGGCGAGTCGGTGTTTGCACTCATAAAGTAGTCCAACTACATCCGTAATGGTTGAAGGAGAGTTCTGTTATGGCACGGAATCGTCGCATTGCAGCCACCTGCGCTTGGATAGTCTTGACCATCATTCTGCTATGCCCCAACTGGGCTCTAGCCGTCGGCTTCCAACCCGTCTCCCAGGACGAACTCAAGATGACCGAAGAGCCCAAGGCTCCCGGCGCCACGGCCATCATCCTCTACCGTCAGGTTGACCGCCTGGATGATAAACTTCGCCCTCGCGAGGATCAGTACTATCGCATCAAGGTACTAAAAGAAGCTGGCCGCGACCGCGCCAACGTACAGATTCCGTTCGAGCAGAGTTTCATGACGATCGTGAACCTGCATGGCCGCACCATCCGCCCGGATGGGTCGATCGTCAACTTTGACGGCAAGGTTTTCGATCAGACTATCGTCAGGAGAAAAGGACTGCGCTTTTACGCCAGAACGTTCACTCTCCCCGACGTCCAGGTTGGCAGTATCCTCGAGTACTACTACACCATCGACTTCGAGGGGTTTTATGTTTACTCTTCGCACTGGACCGTCGGCGATAACCTGTTCACTAAGCGCGCCCGCTTTAACCTGAAGCCGTACAGCCTGAACGTTCGTTGGAGTTGGCAGGGCCTGACCCAGGGGCAGGAACCCAAGTTTGTCTCGCCCACCCTTGTCGCCCTTGAGGTCAGCAACGTCCCCGGTCTCGATATCGAAGAATCCATGCCCCCGGAAGACGAGCTCAAGGCGCATGTCGATTTCTGGTACAGCAGGGTCACAACCAACGAGGTCGCCCGCTACTGGAAGCAAGCAGGCAAGGACGCCAACGACGATGTTGAGAGCTTCGTAGGAAAGCGCGGCGCCATGCAGAGCGCTCTCTCTGGCATCGTCGCGTCAAGTGATTCCCCTGAGCAGAAGGCCCGCAAGATCTACGCCCGCGTCCAGCAGCTCCGCAACCTCAGCTATGACCACCGTCGCACCGAGCAGGAGATGCAACGCGAAAAGCAGAAAGCCTCCGCGGAACTCGAAAATGTCGATGATGTCTGGAAGGCTCGCAACGGAACCGAGGTTCAGCTCTCTGAGTTGTTTCTCGGCCTTGTTCGCGCTGCCGGCATCGAGGCACGCGGTATTTATGTCGCCAATCGCAGCCTCAACTTCTTCCACCGCGAGAACATGAATGTGCGCAGTCTCAACTCCTTCGTCGTCGTTATGCGCCTGGACGGCAAGGACGTTTACTGCAACCCCGGTATCCCCTTCGCCCCCTTTGGCCAGCTTCCCTGGCAAGTCGCCGGCTCACCCGGCCTTCGGCTCGATAAAGATGGCGGCACTTTCATCTCTACCCCTCTGCCCTCCAGCAAGGATTCACAGGTTCAGCGTCGCGCCGAGCTAACCCTCAAAGACGGCGGCTTACTCGAGGGCACCGTCACCGTCACCTACACCGGTCTCGAAGCCAGCCAGCGTCGCTTCGAATACCGTCACGACGACGATGTCGCCCGCAAGAAGCTCCTTGAGGACGAACTGCAGGCCATGGTCCCACTCGGCAGCCAGGCCGAGCTCATCAACAAGCCTGATTGGTCTGTTTCCTCCTCCACTCTCGTCGCCGAATTTCGGTTGAAGATCCCCGGCTACGCCGCGCAAGCCGGCCGCCGTGTCCTTTTGTCCCCCGGCATCTTCGGCGGCCAGCAGAAGCGCGTCTTCGAACACGACCGGCGCGTCCAAAGCATCTACTTCGAACACCCCAGCGCCGATGTCGACGACATTTCCATCGTACTGCCGCAGGGCGTGCGCCCCGCAGCTCTGCCCGAAGCCATCAACCAGATTCAGCCGGATCTAATTGGCTTCACCACAAAGGTTGATGCCCAACCCGGTCGTCTCCACCTTGCCCGCAACCTCAGCAATGACATTGTGCTGCTCGATGTTCGCAACTATCCCCCGCTTCAGAGCTTCTTTCGCATGATCCGCACCGTCGACGAAGAGCCCATCGTGCTGACCACTGAAGGAGCCAAATAAGATGAACCGTCGCCTGCTCATAGTTCTCCTGTTTGGACTCCTCGCCGCGGCCCCTCACGCCCAGGCCGCCGACAAGCGCGCTCCCGAGTGGATGCACGCCCTCGTCTCCGTTCCCCTGCCGCCCCACGACGATAAGGCCGACGCTATCCTCCTCCTCTCCGACGAGAACGTCAGCGTCCTCTCCGAGAGCAAGATCATTCGCCACGTCCGCGTGGCGTACAAGATTCTCCGTCCCTCCGGCCGGGAATACGGCCAGATGGGCGCCTGGTTCACCCCCTGGCGCAACATTCGCAGTTTGCGCGGCTGGTGCATCCCCGCCCAGGGCAAGGACTACGAAGTCACCGAAGCCGACGCCAGCGAGCGCTCAGACTTTAACGGCAACGACCTTTATAACGACATCAAATACAAGGTGCTCAACATACCCGCTCCCGAGCCCGGCAACATCGTCGGCTTTGAATACGACCTCGCCGAGACGCCGCTCTTCTTGCAGGACATCTGGAGTGTGCAGGAAGAGCACAGCCCCGGCCACCGCATCAACCCTGCCGTCGAGAAGCGCTATACGGTCAGCCTCCCATCCGGCTGGATCTACAAAGCCTCCTGGTACAACTACCCCGCCGTCGAACCTGTCAAGATGGGGGACAGTACCTACCAGTGGACCATGCGCAACATTCCCGGTATCGAGTTTCAGCGCGCCATGCCTCCTTTCGAATCTCTGACCGGAGCCATGATCGTCTCGTTCATTCCCCCCTCCGGCCCCTCCGCCGCCAACTTTTCCAACTGGAAGGAAATGGGAGACTGGTACCAGAACATCCTGCGCGGCCGCCGCGATCCCTCACCGGCCATCCAGCAAAAGGTCGCTGCCATCACCGCCGGCAAGGCCACCAAACTCGAGCAGATGCGCGCCATCGCCGACTTCGTGCAGACCGAAATCCGCTACGTGGCGATCAGCCTCGGCATCGGCGGATGGCAGCCGCACCCGGCCTCCGAGATCTTTACCCACCGCTACGGAGACTGCAAAGACAAGGCCACCCTCGTAGCCGCCATGCTCAGCGTCATCGGCATCGACTCTTACCACCTCCTCATCGATAACGAGCCCGGTGCGGTCACGCCGGACATGCCCGCACATCACGCTTTCAACCACGCCATCCTGGCTATCCGCCTGCCCGAGGATGTCACCCTGCCCTCCACCGCGCCCATCTACCGTCATCCCCGCCTTGGCCGTCTGCTCATCTTCGACGCCACCGACGAGGTCACCCCGCTCGGCCAGCTTCCCGACTACCTCAATGCCAGTTGGGCTCTGCTAGTCACCCCCCAGGGTGGCGAGTTCATCCAAACTCCACGCCCACCCGCCGCCATCAACGGTGTCCAGCGTACCGGCAAATTCGTCCTCTAAAGCCAACCAGTATTTTCCGTTAAGAATTCGCTTCCCTTATAGACAAAGCATCGATGATTTCAGGGCGTGGAGTGAGGAAGAGCCCTATTCATGCCAAGTGAAGGCTTGAACAGGGCTCCCGCAGGGTAAGGGCTCTTGCGCGGCTCGGGCACCGAAGACACAGCTACTACTTAGCGCCGCCGGGTGATGAGGCTGGCACGGCGGTGGTTACAGCGGGCGATGTGGAACGCTTGAAGACGGCAACGTTTCGCTCGTCTGCGGTGATGATGCCGTAGAAGTGCCGGAGCTGTT